>MWVY01000025.1_pt1 | contig 30518 bp, 24 predicted proteins | sample 1047251 | NCBI WGS metagenome assembly MWVY01 (sample SAMN06349983, study PRJNA376086) | soil metagenome | isolation source: MS7-5 sample Antarctic (ecotone) soil | place: Antarctica | collected 2015-01-13
AAAGACCTACATATGATGAATCAAACATAGAAGATGAAGTGAATGAAGATTCAAAAGACGATGCTGAAGTAGTTACGGAATTAAAAAATTCTTTGAAGGGAGATGGTGGTTTGATGTTAGATACCCAAAAAACGTATGAAGAAGTAAATGGCCTTGAGGTTATTGAAAAAGACGAAATGGAGATATTTCCTGTTCAGCCGCAAGTTGAAGCAGCAGTGGTAGATGAATTAATGCATAATGATGAGCTTAATGCTGTACAGGAAGTGCAGGCACAGGTAAATGAAGAGATCAAAAGAAGTAGCCAAAATGGGAAAAGTAACAGTTTAAAATCTGAAGACGATTTAGAATTAGAGATTAAACCCGTTGAACTTGTTGAGGAAGAACCCGCACTTGAAAAAGATTACAATAACCTTCCTCCTTATGAGCCCACTCTTGATTTAAAGGATTATAAATATCCTTCTCTTAATTTATTGGAAACACACGGCAGCGAAAAAATTGTTCAGGATCCTGCAGAACTGGAAGCTAATAAAAACCAGATCATTAACACACTTAAGAATTATGATATAACTATTCAAAAAATAAGTGCAACAGTAGGGCCGACAGTCACATTATATGAAATTGTTCCTGCTGCAGGAGTTCGTATCTCCCGGATAAAAAATTTAGAAGATGATATTGCATTAAGTCTTGCTGCACTTGGAATTCGGATAATTGCTCCTATACCGGGGAAAGGTACTATTGGTATTGAAGTGCCAAACGTGAGGAAAAGTGTAGTGAGTATGAAAACACTTTTGTCTGCAGAAAAATTTCAACACAACAATTACAGCTTACCTATTGCCATTGGAAAAAAGATTGACAATGAAAACTTTATTGTTGATCTGGCGTCAATGCCTCATTTGCTGATGGCCGGAGCAACAGGACAGGGAAAATCAGTTGGATTAAATGCAATACTTGTTTCACTTCTTTTTAAAAAACACCCATCTCAATTAAAGCTGGTATTGATAGATCCAAAGAAAGTTGAATTGAGTTTATACCTGTTGATAGAAAAACACTTTCTTGCCAAATTGCCTAATGAAGAAGATGCCATCATAACAGATACGAGGAAAGTTATTCATACATTGAATTCCTTGTGTATAGAAATGGATAATCGCTATGATTTGTTGAAAGAAGCAGGTGCAAGGAATATTAAAGAATACAATGAGAAATTTATCAATCGAAAATTAAATCCTCTTAAGGGTCATCAATATTTACCCTTTATTGTTTTAGTAATAGATGAATTTGCTGATTTGATAATGACAGCTGGAAAGGAAATAGAAATGCCGCTTGCTAGGCTTGCTCAGTTAGCACGAGCTGTTGGTATTCATCTTATCATAGCTACACAAAGACCGTCAGTTAACATTATAACGGGTACAATCAAGGCTAATTTCCCGTCACGGATAGCTTTTAAAGTATCATCAAAAATTGATTCAAGAACTATTATTGATGCCGGAGGTGCAGAGCAATTGATTGGTAAAGGAGATATGTTAATTGCGCATCATGGCGAGATAACACGTTTGCAATGCCCTTTCGTGGATACGCCGGAAGTAGAGAAAGTTGTTGAGCATATTGCAAAGCAAAGGGGTTATCCTCAGCCATTCTTTTTACCGGAATATATCGATGAAAAAGAATTGGAAGGGAAAGACTTTGATGCAGCAGACCGGGACCCACTTTTTGAAGATGCAGCCAGGCTTATTATACAAAACCAGGTTGGCTCTACATCGCTATTGCAGCGCCGTATGAAGCTTGGATATAACCGTGCAGGTCGATTGATGGATCAACTGGAAGCTGCAGGTGTTGTAGGTGCAAATCAGGGTAGCAAAGCGAGAGATGTGTTAATAAAAACAGAAGCCGATCTGCAAGAGTATCTTCAAAGTATAAGCTAGTGTTAAGAAACAATTCTTTACCATTTACAGGTATGTAACTTGTCATACTCACGGCAGTCTATAAGCTATCTTTGCATAGCTAATTTTTAAAAATAAATAATGAAAAACATCTTTACATTAATTACACTTGTTTCTGTTCTTTTTTCTAGTGCGCAGGTGAAGAGTGATCCAGCTGCCAAAAAGATATTGGATGTAGTAAGTGCCAAGTTTAAGACATTTAAATCGCCCCAGGCAAACTTCACCTATAAAGTAGAAAATGGACAAGGAAAGGCTATGTCAACAAAACGAGGTACTGTTTACATGCGTGGAAACAAATACTATGTTACTATGGATGATTTGCAGATATTTTCTGATGGTAAGACCTCATGGAATTATGATAAAAGTGCAAATGAAGTAACTGTTGACAATGTAAATAAGTCAGCAGGAGCAATGACTCCGCAAAAGCTATTTACCAATTTCTATGATAAGGACTTTCTGTATAAGTTGAATGGTGAGAAAAAAGTTGCTGGTAAAACAATACAGGAAATTGAATTAACACCGACAGACAAAACTAAGCCGTTCCATAAAGTGTATGTACAAATAGATAAAGCAACAAAATTGATTTCCAGTGCTAAATTCCTGGAGAAAAATGGTAATCGTTATACATATACAATCACCGGATTAAAACCTAACGCAACTGTACCTGATACATATTTTGTTTTTAACAAGAATAAGTATCCTGGTGTGGAAGTAATTGATCTCCGATAGGAACTTTCCTTGAAAACTTATCCCGCCTTTCTGATTGTCAGAGGCGGGATTTTTTTTCTTAAAGAACTGAAACTTTAATTCGGTTAATATCCAAATCACACCTATTAGATCGTGGCATTTACTTGCTGGAAATATTTGTTATTGCTTTATAAGCACTGTTGATCACTTCTGTCATTTTTTTAAAATCCAGTGTTTCAATTGTGTCTGATTTAGTATGGTAATTTGGATTACGAATAAATGAAGTGTCGTTTATCATAAGTGCAGGATATCCAAACTTCCAATAACTCCGCTGGTCTGACAGACCTGCTAAGCCATCACCTGATGGAAAGTTGATTATTTGAACATCAATACCAGAATCCTTAACCATTAATTCATACACCTTTTTATTGAAGTTCTTGTACTTTTCAATGCCAACAACAATTATAAAATTGGCAACATGCGGATACAATTTTGCAAGTTCCTGTGAAGGAAAAGGCTGCGACTCCGGTTCATCTGAGAAATAACCGATCATTTCATAGCAGATCATCCCAATTACATCTGCTTTTTCATCATGGAGAGATTTTGCATGAACGTAACTACCCATTGAATTTGATCCAAAGAATGGTGGTTCTTCCAGGCAGTAGGCTACAAAATCAACTCTGTAATCAATTTCCGGCTGATGTTCAAAGACTAACCTTGCTGTTTCTAACAATCCGGCAACAGCACTTGCGTTATCATCAGCTCCGGGTTGGTCACCAGCAACATCATAGTGTGCACCAACGATTAATCTGCGGGATTTTAGCGAATTATATGATGCAATTACATTTTTATATGTATTTCCCCAGGCTTCCCAAGTCTGTATCTCTGGAATTGCACCAATTTTTGTAAACTCTTTGTCAATGTATGAAACTGAATTTTCTAAAGATTGTATGTTCTGAAAATTTCTGGGTGGATTTATTGAAGTAAGGAATTCGACATCACAGTAAAGTCGTTCAGTAATTGCATTCATGTGATTCTCTGATATTATATCCCTTTCTGATTAATTCAAAACAGCATGTCTAATATTTACTAATTTAATCAGCAACTCTTCTAACTTATCTAAATGAAGCATATTAGCTCCATCGCTTTTTGCACATGCAGGATCAGGATGCGTTTCAATAAATAAGCCGTCTGCTCCTGCAGCAATTGCAGCTTTAGCAATAGTGCCAATCATCTTAGGATTACCGCCTGTTACTCCTCCAGATTGGTTAGGCTGTTGCAGACTGTGCGTACAATCCATCACAACCGGAACATTGTGTTGCTGCATTGCAGGTATATTTCTGTAATCCACAACCAGATCCTGGTATCCAAATGTAGTTCCACGTTCTGTAAGCATTATCTTTTCATTACCTACTTTTCGAATCTTTTCAACCGCAAACTTCATCGCTTCACCACTTACAAACTGGCCTTTCTTTACATTGACTATTCTTCCGGTGTTTGCAGCAGCAATTAATAATTCAGTTTGCCGACAAAGAAATGCAGGTATTTGCAGCACATCAACAAACTGCGCTGCCAACTCAGTTTCTCTTTCGGAATGAACATCAGTTGTAGTTGGTAATCCAAACTTCCTGGCTGCTTTTTGTATAATTCCTAATCCAATTTCATCACCTATACCAGTGAATGATTCTGCGCTGGTGCGATTTGCTTTTTTATATGAAGATTTAAATATCAGCGGAATTCCAAGGCTCCTGCAAATAGTTGAAACTTTTTCCGCCACATCGAAGATTACCTCTTCACTTTCCACCACACAAGGTCCTGCAATTAGAAAAAAATTGTTGTTATCATAATGTTGCGATGTAAACAGTTGATCCAAAAATGTTACCATATAACGAAGATAAGAGGATGATCAGCGATTGCATATTGATGCTGCTCTTGATGTGCTATTTTTAGTAATTTGTATAACCAACTTGTAACTAGCTAATTTTAGTAAACTAATTGCTTTCAAGATGTCATATAAAATACTTTCTCTAGATGGTGGTGGATCATGGGCGTTTATACAAGCTCGTGTATTGAAGGATATTTATGGTGATATAAAAGGTCATGAATTATTAAGAGAATTTGACCTGGTTATTGCTAACTCCGGCGGCAGCATAGTTCTTGGTTGTTTGTGTAACAATATGCAATTAAGTGAAATCATAAAATTGTTTAAGGAAAAGAAGTCAAGAACAATGCTATTTTCTTCATTAACATTTTGGGAAAAACTTACACCACGTAATTTCCTCAGCTTTGTAAGGAAGAGAATAAAAATTGGTCCAAAATATAACACCGACAGAAAATTAAAGGGTTTGATTGAGGCTTTACGGAACAATGAAGACCCATTAAAAAAATTAGACGATCCAACGTTGATTGCCAATACTCCATTACATAAATTGCCAGCGTTAATAGGAAAGGAAAGTTTACAAATAATTATTGTTGGTTTTGATTACTTCCGTGAAAGAGCAAGTTTTTTCAGATCTAACCCAGATAGTTTAACAGACAAATTTAGCGGAGGAAAATATTACCAGGTGCCTTTAGCTCAGGCCATGCATGCATCCAGTAATGCACCTGTAAATTATTTTGATAACCCGGCGATGATCTCAAGCAAATTAGTAAGCGATGAGATTACTGATAACAGGAAAGCATGGTATTGGGATGGCGCAATTGGTGGATACAATAACCCCATTTTAGCTGGGGTGATTGAAGCTTTAACTAATGAAACCGGAAGAGATTTATCAGAATTTAAAGTACTATCGTTAGGAACCGGTATGGCCAGGAAAGCAACTGTTGTTCATTTTAAATATTCAGATAATGATGAGTGTCAACTTATTTATAAAAACAACAGGGATAATAAACTTGTGATAAGTAAAGAGTCTTTTAGGTTTATGCATGATATTTCCCGAATGGCTCAAAGCATCGTAAGTGATCCACCGGATTCAGCATCTTTTATTGCTTATTCAATTTTAAACCGGTCACTAAATAATGATGGAAATATTGTGCGAATAAATCCGCGAATCATGCCGGAATTAGGTGAGGATAAAAAATACAAGGTCCCTAAAATATACATGAAAGACCTTAATAATGGCGAAGAAAAATTTATGAAGTTGATTGAATTGGATGTGGATGCTATTGAGGTTGAAGAAATGGATTTAGTAGAAGATTTATGTAATAAATTTTTAGCTGATGATGAAGATTATGTACCAAACCAGTTAATCAGGGGAGATGCAGCAAAGGGAGACAAATATTTGGGACATATAAAGTACATAGAAGCAAAAAGAAGATGGATACAGATCAGCGGTTTAGATGCATAATTCAGGGAAGAGGTGCAAGCACTTTAGTTGATTAAATATTTTGTTACACATTTGCTCTTCTAAAAAAATAATGAAGAAAGAAAAGATATTGGTGATAGGTGCATCAGGCCAGATAGGAGTGGAGCTAACTTTAGCTCTCAGAGATTTGTACGGAGACAAAAATGTAATAGCATCTGACCTAAGAGAAGAAAACCCTTTATTGAGAAATACAGGACCTTATGTGAATTTAGATGTAATGAACAGGGAGATGTTGCATGTGCAGGTTAACCGGCAGAATGTAACACAGATTTATCTGCTTGCTGCAATTTTATCTGCTACGGGTGAAAAAAATCCAAACCTTGCCTGGAATCTTAATATGCAAGGTTTATTAAACATCCTGGAAATTGCACGTGAAGAAAAGTTGAGCAAGGTTTATTGGCCCAGCAGTATTGCAGTGTTTGGTCCTACTTCACCAAAAGAAAATTGTCCTCAGCATACTATTATTGAGCCCACCACTGTTTATGGCATCAGCAAATTCGCCGGTGAATTTTGGTGTAATTATTTTTTTAATAAATATGCTGTTGATGTACGCAGCCTCCGTTATCCCGGACTGATAAGTTATAAATCACCGCCTGGTGGAGGTACTACAGATTATGCGGTGGAAATTTACCATGAGGCTGTTGAGTGTTCTACATACAAATGTTTTTTACAACCTGATACTTACCTGCCAATGATGTATATGCCCGATGCCATACGTGCAACTATTGAATTAATGGAAGCACCATCTGATAAAATTAGTATTCGAACTTCTTATAATGTCTCTGCAATGAGCTTTTCACCTGCTGAAATAGCTAGTGAAATACAAAAGCATATACCTCAATTCAGCATTCATTATCAACCAGACTATAGACAGATAATTGCTAATAGCTGGCCTAAAAGTATTGATGATACAATTGCACAAAACGACTGGGGGTGGAAACCTAAATATGACCTGGCGAAGATGACAACAGATATGTTGGAAAATATTAAAAAAGAAGTTGAGGTATAAATTTCAATGATTCTGTACCGTTTTCAGGAGTTTTCAACTTGATTATTTTTCTAGCTTCTACAAGCAAATAAAATATTGGCAAGGTTCTTTCTTTTATACATATAAAATTTTTATTATGGGGAATTTATTGTATATAGTTGCAGTCATACTAATAATTGGCTGGCTACTCGGAATGTTTGCATTTAATGCCGGTAGTATAATACACATTCTACTTGTAATTGCCGTTATTGCTATCATTTTGCAATTAATAAGAGGACGTAGTACCTTATAAAACCAACGGCTTGTAGAATTATTTGCAACGAGGTACAACTCTTTTGTAATAAGAGATGTTGTACCACGTTGTTTATCTTTTCTGTTTATATTGCTTTCTGATTAGTTTTTTTGTAGCTAATTATTTTCCATCTCCGTTACCCATTTATCTCTTTCATCCGGGCTAAACTTCCACGGAGCAAAATTGTTTTCAATATTGCTGAACATTGCATTCCATTCCTGCGGTGCATTACTTTCTTCAAGTACCATATATCTTTTTAACTGGTTAATAATATCTAATGGATCAATTAATACAGGGCAGGCTTGCACGCATGCCTGGCAACTGGTACAAGCAAGTAATTCTTCTGCTGTTATATAATCATGCAAAAGTGTCTTTTCAGTTTCTGCTTTAGTTGAATTGTTATTACTATTACCAATCTCTTCCATCCGATCACGGGTATCCATCATGATCTTTCTAGGTGATAATAACTTACCGGTTTGATTAGCAGGGCATGCAGCAGTACATCTGCCACATTCAGTACAGGTGTAAGCGTCTAATAAATTTTTCCAACTTAGATCAGGGACATCCTTAGCACCAAACTTCTTTGGCTCTTCACCGGCTACAGCAGTTGGAGCACTTTCAGGGTGCATTGCATACAAAACTTCGCTTTGTATCTCAGGCATATTTTGCATTTTTCCCTTTGGTGTTATTCGGGCATAATAGGTATTCGGAAATGCTAAAACAATATGTAAATGCTTTGAATAAGGCAGGTAATTCATAAACACAAAAATTCCTGTAATGTGAAGCCACCACGCTGTACGTTCAGTAGTTACAAGTGCTTGTGTTGATAAATCCTGGAAAAGCGGAGTTATAAAACCTGAAATCCAAAAATTTCCAACGTCGTTGTAGTGCCCATAATTTCGCAACTGCAATGCTTTATCAGATGCATTCATAGTTAGAAAAAGCGTCATTAGAACAATTTCAAAGATCAGGATATAATTGGCGTCACTTTTAGGCCATCCATCCAGTTCCTTCATTGTTAAACGTGGCACACGTACTATGTTCCTTCTTGCCAAAAAGATAACACAACTTGCCAGCACAAGAAATGCGAGCACTTCAAAAAAGTTAATAACAAAGAGGTAAAAATTTCCAAGGTAAGGAGCAAAAAGTCTGTGGGTTCCAAAAATGCCATCCAATATTATCTCCAAAATTTCAATATTGATAATGATAAATCCGAAATAGATTAGAAAATGCAACACAGCTACTAGCGGTTTTTCAAACATCCTCTTTTGCCCAAATGCCATTAAAAGCATATTTCGCCATCGCATTCCAGAATTATCAGTAAGGTCTTCGTCCCTGCCTAATTTTATATTGCTTCTTATCAATTTTACTTTACTGGCAAAAACCCAAATTGCAGCTATAACGAGAAGTATAAATAATATTTGTTGTACTAATTGCATTATGCAGAGGTTAGATTTGCTAATTTAAGCTTTGTAAAATTAGCAGATGGAAATGGATACAGTTAGTAGGAATTGCATTTTAACTGCTGGTGTGGCAAAAAGGAAAATACGCCGTATGGCTTTTGAAATTGCAGAAAGTAATGCTGATGCAAGATCAATTATAATAGCGGGTATAACTGGAAATGGAGTAGTAGTCGCAAAAATTATTTATGATGAACTGGAACAAATATTAAAAACTACAATTGATTTGATTTCTATTAATATAAACAAGCGGCAGGTGCTTGAAGTTTCTATTGATCCAGAAGTACAATTCACAAACAAAGTTATAATTGTAGTGGATGATGTGGCTAATACAGGAAGAACGATGCTTTATGCATTAAAACCTTTTTTGGAGTATCAGCCTGCTAAAATCCAGACTCTCGTATTAGTGGAGAGGAGTCATAAACTTTTCCCGGTGCATACTGATTTTGTCGGTTTAACTGTGGCAACAACCTTGCAGGATCATATATCTGTTGAAACAGAAAACGGTATCATTAAAGGCGCATGGTTACATTAGAAATAGAGTAGTTTTCCTCGTAATTTTCCATTTGTTAATTCTAATGATGGAGCCGGTACTTTAATCATGTTAATGATGGAAAGCATTGTACGAACTCCTTTTTTATTTGTTTTCATCCTGGTCCAATCTATATCGGGGGAAAGATACCATTGCCTGTAACGTTTAATGTCCGGTCGGAAAAAAGTAACCTCACCATCATTACTGTAAGCTGTATTTTCAAAGCCACCAAACATGCCTGTTGCACCGTATCCAACAGCAACATTCAACCATGAAGGAAAATTTTGGTTATGTAAAAAGCTATTGATGTTGAAACTGAGCCAATAGGTTTGAGAATTATAATCCTTTAAAACTCGTGCAGCTAAACTTTTTCCATATAATTCATTTGCTCTTGGTGTTAAGCTATTATCGTAGTTAGTTTTATGAGAAGAAAATTTTATTTGAATTCGCTGGTCATTCCAAACTGCTTCTTGTACAATAAATGCACCTGCACCAATTGCATTTGCCCCCACATCAGACCAACTCCAACCCCAATCAGAAGAATAGGCGTCAAGAAATTCTAGTATTGTCTGGTAACCCATACTACTGGCTCCTCCTAACCAAATTGCCTTTTTATCAGGCACACCTGCCCATCTCCACATGCCGGTAGTGTATTTAGCTATATTGTAAGATGTCCAGACATGGCCGGCTTTATCCATTTGCAGCCATTCTTTGGAATCGTTGAACGTATGAAAAGAAGTCTTTGGATGATCCTTGTACCAGGCTTGCCCAAGGGTATATAATGTTCCGGCATATCCAACTACATGAATACCCGAGATCAGGTATAATCTTGATCTATTCTTTGAGCCAGTTTCATGTTGAAGACTCAACGAGCTGTCATATGTAACTGGATTCTTGTTAACAGAAATATTTTCCTGAGCCGCACCATCAAATGAACTCCAGCTAATAAAAAGTATAACTAGTATGTTTTTCAATCGTTCAAAATTACGTCAGCAGAGTAATTCACGTGAACATATAAAAATGAATAACTTGCCGATCTACTTTCATTCTTAACCAATATAACATGGATTCGGCAATTCAAAAGAAGATTGATAATTGGCTTAACGGAAGCATTGATGACGATGTAAAAGAACAAATTCGACAATTGCAGGCTAATAATCCGGATGAGTTAGCTGATGCATTTTATAAAAACCTGGAATTTGGTACAGGAGGTTTGCGGGGAATTATGGGTGTTGGTACCAATAGAATTAATAAATACACCATTGGAATGGCCACTCAAGGATATGCTAATTACCTGAAGAAAAGTTTTCCAAACGACCAGGTAAAAGTTGCCATTGCACATGACAGCCGAAACAACAGTCGTTTTTTTGCAGAAACTACTGCAAATGTTTTCGCTGCCAATGATATAAAGGTTTACCTGTTTAATGATTTGCGTCCAACTCCAGAGCTTTCTTTTGCAATTAGATATTTAGAATGCCAGGGCGGTGTTGTTTGTACAGCATCACATAACCCGAAAGAATATAATGGTTATAAAGCCTACTGGATTGATGGAGGCCAATTAGTGCCACCGCATGATAAAAATGTAATTGCAGAAGTAGAAAAGATTGAAAGCATAGATGAAGTGAAATGGAGTGGTAATGAAGATAACATAGTTATAATCGGGCAGGAGGTGGATGATCATTATATACAAATGGTAAAAAGCCTGAGTGTTTATCCTGAAATTATTCAACAACAAAAGGACTTAAAAATTGTTTTTACACCTATACATGGTACAGGAATAAAATTGGTTCCCCAGGTGTTAAAAGCTTTTGGTTTTGAAAATGTGCATATTGTTGATGAGCAAAGTACACCTGATGGTAATTTCCCAACAGTTGTATATCCTAACCCTGAAGAAAGTGAAGCAATGAATTTAGGGCTGAAAAAGGCAGAAGAGCTTGATGCTGACATCTTACTAGGTACAGATCCTGATGCTGACAGGGTTGGCATAGGAGTAAAAGATACCGATGGTAAATGGATTTTGCTGAATGGAAATCAAACTGCGGTACTTGCTTTTAATTACATGATTGAAAGCAGAAAAGAAAAAGGAATTGCACAACAAAATGATATGGTAGTAAAAACTATTGTTACTACAGACATGATTGATGTTATTGCAGCTGATTATGGGGTAAAATGTTATAATGTTCTTACCGGGTTTAAATGGATTGCTGAGTTAATACGTGAGAAAGAATTAGAAGAAAATTATGTAGTTGGAGGTGAAGAAAGTTATGGTTTAATGATTGGGTCGCAAATAAGGGATAAAGATGCTGTTTCTGCAGTTGCAATTCTATGTGAAATGGCTGCTTACGAAAAATCAAAGGGTAGAAGTCTGTTTGAAAAACTAATCGAACTATATATCAAATATGGATTATATAAGGAAGATCTGATCTCCATTACAAAAAAGGGTAGAGATGGTCAGCAACAAATTGCTGAGATGATGGAAATGTTTAGAAATAATCCCCCAAAGATGCTTGCCGGGAGTAAAGTAACTGAACTGTTAGATTATGAAAAAAAGGTAAAGACAAATTTAGATTCAGGAGAAACATCAAAAATTACTCTGCCCAAATCAAATGTGCTGCAGTTTGTTTTAGAAGATGGGAGTAAGATAAGTGCTCGACCTTCAGGTACAGAGCCAAAGATTAAATTCTATTTCAGTTTAAATATGCCTTTGAACTCACCTGGTGATTACGAAAAAGGTAAAGAGCAATTGGGTGAGAGAATTAAGCAAATGATTGACGAAATGAATCTATAAATAAAAAGTGCTCAATCGAGCACTTGGTTTAGTCGGATGGATTTAATTATATGAAAATTTGGTTGCTTTTGCAGAAACAAAAAAAGTATAAACTATTACTGGAAAAAAATTTTTTCGGTGAAAGGGCCAAATTTGTCGACTAAATTGCAGATTTGAAAGGTAAAAGCTTTGGAACTTCGTTTTTATATTCAATATAACTCTGTCCAAATTCCTCTATAAGCTTCTCTTCCTCAAACTTAATTCCTATTAAAGTATAAATAGTAATTACAGTATTTGAAATGAGCAGTGATAATAATGGAATTAATAGAAGTAAGCCCCAAATAAAAATAAAAGTACCGAGGTAAAGAGGGTGACGAACATACTTATGGATTCCTGTTATAATAAGCTCACTTGTATTTTTATCTTCAGTGATAATGCTACGCAAGCCCGTAAGCCGCATGAAATACTTCTTTACACAGATCCCCATAATCAGAAGGCCTAAGAAAGTAATTGCAGCTCCTATAATCTTTGTTATTAAAGATGACTTAAATAGTAATGGAGAGGCTATTCTAAACTGGTATAACAGAATAGCAGTAAAAGTAATAAAGGCAAAAAGTGTATAATAAAATCTGTAATACACGGCATGATTTCTCATATATACAGCTAATTCCTTTTTGACGCGGGAACTTGCCAAAAAACTATGTAGTACACCGAAAAGTATCCATGCTCCTGCAAGAAAAATATTTTGCTTCACCACAAGATAAAAATACCACAAATGCATTTGTCACATGGTATAACCGGCAAGCTATCTTTGCTCTATGCGGAATTTTGAAGATACTTACCGCCATAAGGGTTTACGAAAAAAATTGGTTGAAACAGTCAGGCAAAAAGGCATAAAAGATGAAAGAGTATTAGATGCCATAATGAATATTCCACGACATTTTTTTCTTGATTCCGCATTTGATGAAGTGGCATATGAAGACAAAGCATTTCCGATTGCGGAGAAACAAACTATTTCCCAACCTTACACAGTAGCTTATCAAACTCAGTTACTGGAAGTAAAGCCGTATGAAAAAATTTTAGAAATTGGAACTGGTAGTGCATACCAGGCTTGCATTTTAGCAGAAATGGGCGCAAAGGTTTATACAATTGAGCGCCAAAAGAAATTGTACGAGATAAATAAAAAGTTTGACTTTCTAATAAGGTATAGAAATATTAAATTTTTTTACGGTGATGGATATGAAGGTTTACCAACATATGCACCTTTTGACAAAATCATGATAACCGCAGCGGCACCTGAAATACCTAAAAAACTAGTAGATCAACTTAAAACAGGTGGAATGATGGTTCTACCAATGGGCAGTGGCGATGTACAAGTTATGAAGCGGATAATTAAAAAAGAAAACAGGGAACTTGCTATTGAAGTATTTGACAGGTTCAGTTTTGTACCAATGCTTGAAGGGAAAAAAGATTAATACTCCTGTACCGTAAGAGGAACTTAGATAGCAGCTTTTCATCATTTATTTCATTGTTTCACTACAGGAACTTAGTTTTAAGCTAATGTTTCTATAATCGACTTTATGTAACAAATTTTAAGAGAGAGGTGCATGCGTTTTATTCCTTTTATTATTTCAAGTTTTATTACTGTTCTGTTGATCTTTTTTTTAGATAAAAAATGGGGAGCTATTCCTCCGTTAGGTAGATTCTTAAGCCCGCAACAAGGATTTTGGCAAAACGCTGATCCAACTGATAAAAATTTTAATCAACACATCACTTTTACAACATTAAAAGGTAAAGTAAATATTTACCTGGATGACAGGTTGATTCCGCACATTTTCGCTGAGCATGATGAAGATGCTTATTTTGTTCAAGGGTATTTACATGCAAAATTCAGATTGTGGCAAATGGATTTTCAGACGATGGCTGCTGCCGGAAGAATCAGCGAGATCTTAGGCAATGACCCGCGATTTATAAGATTTGACCGGGAGCAAAGAAGATTAGGAATGGCTTATGCAGCAGAAATTGCTGCTAAAGAAATCGAAAAGAATACTGAAACGAAAAAAGCATGTGATGCTTATACAGCAGGGGTAAATTCGTTTATTAATACACTTACTGAAAGCGAATTACCTATTGAGTATAAATTGCTCGACTATAAACCTGAGTATTGGAGTAATCTGAAGATTGCATTATTCTTAAAACAGATGAGCAAAACTTTAGCCGGGCATGAGCGTGACCTGGAATTTACTAATGCAAAATCTGTCTTCAATCAGAATCATATGGAACTCTTATTTCCTCAGGCACATGATTCTTTAATTCCAATCATACCAAAAGGCACAGTATTCAGCAAGCCGGCAATAGTACCTGTAAAACCCGCTTCCGCAGATTCACTTTATTTTAATAATGATACAACAGTTAATGTAAAAGAAGTATTTAAACCAGACCGAAATAACGGAAGTAACAGCTGGGCAGTTAATGGTGATAAAAGTGCTAGCGGCGCTCCAATTTTATGTAATGATCCACACCTGGAATTAACACTGCCTTCTATTTGGTATGAAATGCAGATTACTACTCCAACAATGAACGTTTATGGGGCTACTTTCCCGGGTTCTCCCAGTGTGATTATTGGGTTTAATGATAGTATAGCTTTTGGATTTACAAATGCACAGAGGGATGTAAAAGATTACTACCAGGTAAGATTTAAAGATGCATCGAGAAAAGAATATTGGTTTAACGGCAAGTGGGTACCAACTAATATTACTTATGAGCAAATTAGAATTCGTGGAGCAGTAACAATTACTGATACAGTTGCTTATACCATCTTTGGACCTGTTATGTATGATGAAAGTTTTACCAATGATATTACCGGTACAAATGCTATTGCCGTAAGGTGGGCAGCACATGATGCATCAAATGAAGGGCTGATGTGGTTGAAATTAAATAGAGCTAAAAACTACAATGATTATGTAGAAGCAATAAAAATTTTTTATGCTCCGGGGCAGAACATGTTGTATGCTTCAAAATCAGGTGACATTGCTATTTGGCAACAAGCAGCTTTCCCGCTAAGGTGGAAGGGTCAGGGTTTGTATTTAATGCCGGGAGAGGATAGTAGTTATATGTGGCAGGGATACATTCCACAACAGGAAAATCCAAACATTCTAAATCCCGCAAGTCAGTTTATTCAAAGTGCTAACCAACGTCCGGTAGATACTACGTATCCATACTTTATACCCGGCAATTACATTTCAGCACGAGGAATAACAATAGCAAACAAATTGCAGCAAATGCAACAGTTGACGCCAAAACATATGATGCAATTGCAAAATGATTATTACAGCAGCTTTGCTGCTGATGCTGTTCCACTTCTAATGCGATATATTGACAGAAAAAATATGAATGAAGATGAAGAAAGATTTTTAAGTGAAATAAGTAAATGGGATTATTATTTACCTCCGGATGCAAAAGCTCCAACAATTTTCCAGGCTTGGTTTGATAGTTTGGAATCACGTATTTGGAGCGACGAGTTTAATTTGATAAAAGCCCCGAAGGTTTTACCGGAGGAGCAAACGTTACTTGAGTTACTACTAAAAGATTCTTCTTTCAGGTTTATAGATAATATTAATACACCAGAAGTTGAAACAATTGAACATCAGATTACCGCAGCATTCAAAGAAGCAACATCAAATCTGATACTAGAAGAAAAAGAAAATGGACTCATCTGGAGCAAGCATAAAAAACCTTCTGTTTATCATTTATTGAGAACAGCTCTTTTACCTTTCGCACGAAGTTCTTTACCTGTAGGAGGTTGGAATAATACTTTAAATGCTATAACTACATCACACGGTCCCAGCTGGAGGATGATTGTACATCTAACAACACCAACCGAAGCTTATGGTATCTATCCCGGTGGTCAAAGCGGTAATCCCGGCAGCAAATATTATGATGTTTTTATTGACCCATGGACAAGAGGCGAGTATTACAAATTATGGGTGATGAAGGAGAATGAGAATGAGAATAGAGATAATAAAGTAAAATGGAAAATAACTTTTAGCAATTCTTAATTAATGAGGTTTTTATTAGCGGCTGCACTGATAGCAATATTATCTTTTATATCTGGATTACTATTACCATGGTGGAGTATTGCCATTATAGCTTTTATAGTCGCATTGCTTATTCCGCAATCTAATCTTCGGAGTTTTTTAGCTGGTTTTACAGGAATATTTGTATTGTGGTTTGTACTGTCACTTTGGATAGATATACAGAACGAAAGCATTTTATCACATAAGGTTGCACAGCTATTTCCATTAGGCGGATCTTCATTGTTATTAATGATAATTACGGGATTGATAGGAGCTATAGTTGCCGGTTCTGCTGCATTTGCCGGTAGTTCTTTACGCAATAGTTTATTTGCAAACAGAGTTGTTAAGAACTCCAGTCAATATTAAATTTCACGGGTATTGCTGTTATTTTAGCTAAATTTTCATGTGATTCGTATCCTTTTTTTATTTTTCTGTTTTACAACATTCAACTCCTATGCGCAAAGGGTTTCCGGGTTAGTTACTGATACATCGGGAAATGAAATTCCATTTGCTACTATACATGTAAAGGAATCTAATGTTAGCACTACTGCTAATAATTTAGGAAAGTATAGTCTGCAATTACCAAAGGGTACCTATACAATCATTTGCCAGCATGTAGGTTTTCAGCGGCAGCAACAAACAATATCTGTTCAGGATGAGCCAATAGTCGTAAACTTTCAATTACAACTTCAGCAATTAACATTAGCAGAAGTTATCGTAAAAAGGGGTGAAGATCCTGCTTATGAGATCATTCGACAAACAATAAAAAAGCGACCGTTCTATAATGATGAGTTACAAAAATTTACTGTGCAGGTATATACAAAAGGTCAGCTAAAGCTGCGGGATTTTCCTGATAAATTCTTCGGGCAAAAAGTTGATTTTGAGGATGGAGATACAAGCAAGAATAAAATGATTCTACTAACCGAAACTATTTCCAGGTACAGTGTACAAAAACCGGGGAAATCAAAAGTAGAAGTTGTAGCTTCAAAGGTTAGTGGACAAAGTGATGGATTTGGCCTAAGTGCTCCCCAGATGATTTCCTTCTACCAAAACAACATTGCAGTAGGGAGGAGCTTAAATGCAAGAGGCTTTATCTCACCAATTGCTGATAATGCGCTTAATTTTTATTACTACAAATATGAAGGTGCATTTTTCGAAGAGGGAAGACAGATCAGCCGTATTCGTGTTACACCTAAAAGAAAATATGAGCCGGTATTTAGTGGCTATTTAAATATTGTTGAAGATGATTGGCGAATACACTCCTTACAACTGCAGCTGACAAAAGAATCAGCAATGGAATTAATGGATACTTTAAGAATCCAGCAATTATATTTTCCCGCAGGAAATGTTTGGGTTTTAAAAAACCAGGTTTTATTCCCGGCAATAAAGATTTTTGGTTTTGATGCACATGGAAGTTTTGTAAATATTTATTCTGATTATGATCTAAACCCTGAATTTGGAAAAGACTTCTTTGGCAATACTGTAATGATCTACACTGATAGTTCTAATAAAAAGGATATTGATTTTTGGGAATCATCACGACCAATACTTTTGCAGCAGGAAGAGCTGGATGATTATAAAAAGAAAGATAGCATCGAGCAGTTAAGAAAAGATCCCCGGTACCTTGACTCCTTAGATCGTGTAAATAATAAAATTTCCATTTCAGAAATACTCCTCACCGGTGCATCGTTTAGCAAGCAGCGAAAGAGATCTGTTATAATGTTCTCACCATTAATGCAATCGTTAAGTTATAATACGGTTGAGGGTACTGTTTTGAATGCAAATGCAACAATATCCTGGAAGTTAGATAGTATGGCTGAAAGCAGGAGATCGTTTTCTATTACTCCTGAGGTGCGGTATGGCTTTATTAACGGCCATATAAATCCAAATCTTTCAACAAATTATAAGTATGGAAAAGGCAATTTAAATTCTATTTCTGTAAGTGGCGGTAAAGATGTTTATCAGTTTGACAATAGTAATCCTGAGGATGTACTGGCATCTACTATCTCCACCTTATTTTACGAAAAGAACACATTAAAAATCTATGAAGCAATATTTGCAACATTTAGATTTGAGCATGGATTAGATAAAGGTTTTAGGTGGCATACATCACTTCAATACCAGGATCGTTCGCCATTGGATAACACAACAAGTTTTACCTTTTTTGATAAAGAAGATAGAGAATTCACACCTAATTATCCAATACCATTAACCTTGAAAAACCTGCCACATCATCAGGCACTTGTTATCACAGCAGGAGTAAGATGGCAACCAGGAGTAAAGTACATCAGGTTTCCCCAAAGGAGTATAAATATCGGATCTAAGTATCCTGTTTTTCATATTACGTATTCACAGGCATTTAAAAATATTTTTAGCAGTGATGTAGATTATGGAAAGTGGAACTTAATTGTAACTGATAATATTAATTTAAAGATGAAGGGTTCTTTAAGCTATAGATTTGATTTGGGCGGATTTTTATTTAGTAACAATGTTCAAATTCCAGACTTCATTCATTTTACTGGTAACCCAAGAACCGTTACAACTTCTTATTTGGATAGATTTTTACTTGTGCCACATTATTATTTCAGTAATGTAAATAAATTCAATACTGCAGTTTATGCAGAGCATCATTTTAATGGATTTATCACCAATAAAATTCCTGTTGTAAACAAATTAAAGTGGCATCTTGTAACGGGAGTAAATCATTTATACATGAATAATGACCGGCGTTATACTGAATTACTAATTGGACTTGAAAATATTTTAAAATTATTTAGAGTTGATTATGTGTGGGGCTTCGAAAAAAACATACAGCAGCGGAGTGGAATAAGAATCGGCATTAAAACTTTTTATATTGTTAAAAGATAACTAAATTCGTTTAAACCAATTAAAACAAATGTTATGGCGTTTAGCTCTACTACCGTTCAACCGAGTGCTCAGGCACAACAACCGCAAAATGGAAATGATGTTGCTGGACCTTTATTAGCAGCATTAATTATTGGTGCGTTTGCTGCAAATAAAAGCCGTAGGCATTTACGTGCACTACAACGTAAAGCCATGTGGAATTTACTGAAGATGAAATTCAATTCATTTTTCAAAAAACCTGCTGCAAGTGCTATTTCAACAAAAACATTGTTGATTTTAGTTGTTGCAATTCTGGCGTTGATCTTACTGCTTACAGTTAGCTGGCCCGTGGCATTAGGTCTATTACTTGTAGGTATTCTTATTATTTTATTATTGAAGTTCTAAGATTCACAGATCTTTCGCTGCTTCAGTTCTTATTTTTGCAGTCTGAAATTTAGTTCACAACGCAAGTGTTCTTAAATTTTACATTATGGCTGTACTACATAACCGCATCTCCCAAAAAGAGCTGAAGCAGCTTTTATTTCAGGAAAATGAACATCGTACCACCCTTTCCTTCTACCATTATTTTCATGTTTCTGATCCGCAGCAGTTTAGAGATGAACTGTATCAATCCTTAAATACATTAAAAGTATTTGGCAGGATCTATATAGCTGCAGAAGGAATAAATGCACAAATTAGTGTTCCAGATAGCAACTTCGAAGCACTAAAAAATTATCTCTATTCAATAGAACCGCTAAATAATGTGCGGTTAAACATTGCCGTTGATGATGACGGAAAATCATTTTGGGTATTAAAAATCAAGGTCCGCGAAAAAATTGTAGCAGATGGAATATCGGATCCTGAATTTGATATGAGAAATAAAGGGAAGTATGTAAATGCAGAGGATTATAATAAGTTAACTGATGACCCTGAAACAGTAGTTGTAGATATGAGGAATCATTATGAATTTGAAGTTGGTCATTTTGAAAAAGCAATTGAAGTTCCTTCCGATACTTTCCGGGAGCAATTACCTATGGCAGCCGATACGTTGCAGACTGCAAAGGATAAAAACATTATTATGTATTGCACAGGAGGCATCCGCTGCGAAAAAGCCAGTGCATACATGCTGTACAGGGGCTTTAAAAATGTTTATCATTTAGAAGGAGGAATAATCAATTATGCTAATGAAGTAAAGCACAAAGGACTTGAAAACAAATTCAAAGGGAAAAACTTCGTATTTGATAATCGACTGGGGGAAAAGATAACTGAAGAAGTAATTTCTAATTGTCACCAGTGTGGTAAACCTGCCGATACTCATGTAAATTGTGCAAATGAAGGCTGCCATTTATTGTTTATACAATGTGCTAACTGCAGAAAGAATTTTGATGCTTGCTGTAGTAAAGAGTGCCAGCAGATAATTAAATTACCTGTTGAGCAACAGAAAGAGATCAGGAAGGGTATAGACAAAGGAAGAAATATTTTTAATAAATCGAGATCAAGAATTAAAGGGTTAAGCACTTCCAGATAGAAAGAGCTGTCCATTGATATTTTTAAATATCAATCAATTGCTTCAACGAGTTGTTTATCCTGCTTAATAGTTCATCATCAGTTAATAATTTAGGAATAAATTTTAAACCAGTAACAGCTTCATACAATTCAATATATCGTTCGGAAATGATATTTACCCATTCATCTGTCATTTCGGGAACTGTTTGTCCTTCCTTTCCCATAAACTCATTCAAAAGCAACCACTCACGGACAAATTCTTTACTTAACTGTTTTTGTTTTTCTCCATTCTCTTGTCTTTCTTGAAATCCATCTGCATAAAAATATCGGGAGGAGTCGGGTGTATGTATTTCATCTATTAAAACAATTTCTTCCCCAAGCAAACCGAATTCATATTTTGTGTCGCCTAAAATCAACCCTTGTTTTATTACCAATTCTTTACCCCTATCAAACAATTGCAAAGCATATTCTTTCATTTTCTGCCATTGACTCTCTGTTGCAAGACCCTTTTCCAAAATTTCTGATTCGGAAATATCCTCGTCATGACCTTCAGATGCTTTTGTTGAAGGAGTAATAATTGGTTGGGAAAAAAAATCATTTTCGTTCAAACCGTCTGGCATTAAAGTACCACATAGCAACCGCTGCCCACTGTTGTATGTTCGCCAGGCATGTCCGCATAAATTTCCACGTACAACAACTTCAATTCTAAACGGGTTGCATTTATACCCGACGGAGGCATTTGGTGCTGGAACATCAATTAGCCAGTTTGGACAAATATCTTTTGTATTCTTAAGCATGTATGCAGCTAATTGATTCAAAACTTGTCCTTTATAAGGAATGGGGCGAGGTAGAATAACATCAAACGCAGAAATACGATCTGAAGCAATCATTACCAGGAACTGATCCGAGATGGTATATGCATCCCGAACTTTTCCTTTGTAAAAATGGGTTTGATTTGAAAATTGAAATGCTGACATATTTATAGAGCACAAATTGCAGAGATCAAATATCAAACAAAATGCTGTTGGTAAAAAGGGGTAAATTAATTTTTAAATAAAAATGGATATACTTATTTTCAGCTTTAAAACTATCTCGTGATAAATATTACGACTATCCTTAATAACAATTAATTCACTTCAAAAACAAAATTAACATATATGAGAAGTTCCTTTTATTTTATAATTGCTGTTATTGCATTAATAGTTAACACTACTGCATTTTCGCAACAAGTTACTGTAACGGGAACAGTAAGAAATTCGGTAACACAGGAGCCGCTTCCTGCAGTATCTGTAATGTTAAGAGGCTCAACCCAAGGAACCTATACAAATGAAAATGGAACTTTTCGGATTGCAGTAACCAGCTTGCCTGCTACATTGGTTATAAGTTCTATTGGATTTGATGTTCAGGAAGTCAATATATCTGATACAACAACAAATGTTTTAATAGAAATGTTTCCTGCATCTGTTCTTGGACAAGAGGTAGTAGTTGCAGCTACAAGGACTCCTCAACGTATTTTGGAGTCGCCTGTAACCATAGAGCGTATGAGTAATATAACATTAAGAAATGTTCCTGCACCCAGTTATTATGAAGCCATTACAAATTTAAAAGGTGTGGATATGCATACTGCCAGCTTAACTTTTAGAACTGTTACAACAAGAGGTTTTGTGGCTAGTGGTAATACCCGTTTGAACCAACTGATAGATGGGATGGATAACCAGGCTCCGGGATTAAACTTTGCTGTGGGCAGTGTTATTGGTTTAACAGAATTAGATGTGGAAAGCATTGAGTTGCTGCCAGGAGCATCTTCAGCATTATATGGATCTGGAGGTATGAATGGAACACTATTATTAAACAGCAAAAGTCCTTTTCAATACAAGGGATTGAGTTTCCAAATCAAGCAAGGTATTATGCATATTAATGACAGGCAAAGAGGCACATCTCCATATTACGATTGGGGCCTTCGCTGGGGCAAAGCAATCAATGACAAGTTTGCATTTAAAATAGCTACACAATTCCTTAAAGCAAATGACTGGGAGGCGTATGATTATAACAACGTATTAAGAACTGGTATTTTAAGTAAAATAATTCCTGGAAACAGGACTACTGATCCTAATTACGATGGTATTAATATTTATGGTGATGAAACATCCGCTAATCTTGCTCAACTTGCTGGATTGATTCAGGGACGAGCAAGAGCCGGAGTACTTGCTGCTACTAATAATATGGTTGATATAGTTCAGGTATTAAGTGCTCTACCTGCTAATGCTACTCCGGCTCAACAGACAGCTTTTCTAGATGCATTGCCTGCTCAACTGCAACCACTTCGCCCCACAATTCAAGGAATTATACCATTTAACCTGGGTCTGCGGAACGGAACCATCCCTAATCAAATAGTTTCCCGGACTGGATATGAAGAAAGATATCTAGTTGATTACAACACTCTTAATTATAAAATTACAGGAGGCCTATTTTACAAGATTACACCTTCAATTGAAGTTTCATGGAACTCATATCTTGGAACAGGAACAACAGTTTATACCGGGGCTGATCGTTATGCTTTAAAGAACTTGAAAATGGCACAGCACAAATTAGAAGTTAGATCTCCCGGTTGGTTTGTGCGTGGGTATACAACCCAGGAAAACGCTGGTGATTCTTATAATGCGACTGCACTAGGTCGTTTAATGAATGAGGCTCAAAAGCCTAGCCTGAACCCAAATGATATTCCTAATTCCTGGTATGTACAATATATGCTTAACTACTCAGCTCGTGTTACTACAATGGGTAATTTTGCAGCTCATATTGCTGCTAGAAGTGCGGCCGACCAGGGAAGATTACAACCAGGAACGGAGCAGTTTAACACGTTAGCAAATCAAATAAAAAATCGGCCAATTAGAAGTGTAAATAGTGGTGCTAAATTCTTAGATAAATCTGATCTGTATGTAGGAGAAGCACAATTAACTTTATCAGATGTATTAAATTTTTCCGAGTCAATGCCACAGATTATAGTAGGTACACAATGGAAACAATATGTTTTAAATTCTCAGGGGACCATTTTTGTAGATACTACTGGGGCAATCAAAGTTTCGGAATATGGAGGTTATGCACAGTTAAGACAAAAGTTTTTTGACAAATTCACTGTTACTTTATCGGGCAGGTATGATAAGCATGAAAATTTCGAAGGAAGATTTACACCAAGAATATCAGGCGTTCTTGAGGTAGCTCCGGATCATTTCATTAGAGCATCTTACCAAACTGCTTATATTTTTCCATCAAACAGAGATCAGTACATTAATTTATTAACAGGTTCCGGAAGATTGATTGGAACTTTGCCTCAATTTCAGCCATATTTTGGTTTAGATATTAATCCGGCATTCACAGGCGAGAGTGTTACTGAATATCGCCGTACAGGTACTGTTTCAGTTTTACAACAGGCTAATTTCAGGCCTGTAACACCTGAAAGTGTAACGTCATATGAACTTGGTTATAAAGCTGTAGTTGCTGGAAAATTACTCTTAGATGCTTATGGATATTTAAGTAGGTATAGTGATTTTATTGGAACAGTAACCGTTGTACAGCCTGTCTCTCCTTCTACACGAAATGCAGATTTACTTAATCCTTTTATTGTTAGCAATTATGGTTATGTACAAAACAGGGAAGGAAAGGTAGATGTTATAGGCTGGGGTGCAACTGCTGAATATCAAATGGCACGCAGATTTGTTATCTATGGAAATGTATATTCAGATAAATTACAGGATATTGATGTAATAAAAGATCCAGTTACAGGTGGTGAACAACGATCCTTTGTAACTTTCTTTAATGCTCCGGAATTAAGGTTTAACGTTGGCTTACGTAATGAAAACATATGGAGGGGGGTTGGTTTTAATGTTGTTTACAAGTGGCAGGATGAAAACTATTACGAAAGTACTTTTGTTACAGGTACTTTACCATCCTTTGGAATGGTAGATGCCCAGGTTTCTTACAAAATACCAAACTCAAGAGCTATTTTCCGTTTAGGTGGAAGCAATATTACTAATAACTATTATCGTACTGGATATGGTAGCCCATATGTAGGAGGATTGTACTATGTGAGCTTCGGATATAATATTTTCTAAATAGTTTTAATAAAACAAAACCCGTCCGGATCTACCGTGACGGGTTTTTGTTTTACAGGAGTGAGAAACTTATTATCCGAATAAACCACCTTTTTTCAATGTTCTTACACCCTGGCCAATTTTAAAGCCATTTTGATATACTTCAATTTTATAATCACCGGTCTGGAAATCATTTTGACGAAGAGGAATCTGGATATTCTTGCGGGTGCCTTGCTCATATTCAGTAGTAACCCTTGATGTAAATTGCTTTTCGCCATCTTGTCTTGTAGAAAGTACTCCTGAGCCAAATGATGGATCAGACACAATTTGTCCATTAGGAGCAGTAACTATTACGTAAAGGTCTGCAGGTCCTGATCTTGCTACCCTGTTTTCTACATCAAAAGAAATTACTAGCTTATCCACTTTACGTGCAGTAGTAGTTTCTTTTTCTTTACCGCTTCTTTTTTCATTTAAAGGCCTTACCTGAAAGTTGGAAGCACTAAAAGTAGAAGCAACATCAACAGTTCTGGCTAGCTCTTCTTTTTCTGAAGTTGATGTTTGCAGATTAGCTTCAAGCACTTGCTTTTCCTGAGTTAAATAGGTATTGCTCGCAGTTAACTCCTGGTTTTCACCTGTAAGACGAGCTACCTCTTCTTCAAGATTATTTATTTTATTATTTAATTGTGCAATAAGGCTTTTGGCCCTGTTTAATTCACTTCTTGTTGCATTTCTGTTGCTGATAATTTTGTTGATCTCATTTTTCAAACGAGTTATTTCAGACTGACGTTCTCCAAGTTGTCCTTGTAAATTGTTATTTGTTCCTGTAATAGAGTCTAAACGGGAAAGTGACTCATTATATAATTCAAGAACTGAGTCTCTTCCAGACATTGCAGTTGTTGCCTCTGTCTGCTTCACCTGGTAACTTTCATTACTACTATTTTTATCATATAAATAATAACCCCATGTACCTAACAATGCTACAGCTAAAACACCAATTGCTATATTTTTGGTGTTATTGTTATTGTCATTTCTAACGGGACGGTTTTGGGGTTGGTCAGCTGCGGGGTAATTTGTGTTTGCCATAAAACGGGTGATTTTTAACTTTCAATAATGTGGTTTAATTTGGACAAAAATGTTTTTTAAAAGGTATTTCGAGGCAACCAATTCCTAAAATCATGCCAGAATAGAACCTGCTCATTGGAACAACTATTTGATGATGAAAATTGAAAAGATTTTAGCCGAAATAAAGAAAGGGAACTTGAAACCATTCTACTGGCTTGAAGGTGATGAAGAGTATTTCATAGACCAGGTAATGAATTTTGCAGAACATAATATTATACCTAAAGCGGAGGCAGATTTTAACATTTCTATATTTTATGGTAAAGATGTTGAGTGGGCACAGGTGGTAAATACCTGCAGACGGTACGCAATGTTCTCAGAAAAACAGGTTGTGCTAATAAAAGAAGCTCAGGGTATGAGAGATATTGATAAACTGCTTGATTATATAGAAAAGCCTCTGAATTCCACTCATTTGTTTATAGCTTATAAAGGAAAAAAAATTGATGGGCGTACTAAATTTGCTAAGATCGTTAAAGAAAAAGGAGTTTTCTTAAGTACAAAAAAGCTGTTTGATAATGAATTGCCGGAGTGGACCCAAAATCTGGCAAAAGACAAAGGATTTACAATTACCAACAAAGCACTTGCAATTTTAATTGATCATATCGGCAATAATCTTAACAGGTTAAACAACGAAATTGATAAATTAACAGTAAATCTCAGCGATAGAAAGATTATAACCGAAGATGATATTGAAAACTATGTTGGTGTTAGTAAGGAATTCAATGTTTTTGAATTACAGGATGCTCTTGGGAAAAGAGATATATACAAAGCAATACGCATTGCTAATTATTTTGAAGCAAACCCTAAAGCAGGGCCTCTGCAATTAATATTTGCTTCATTATATGGATTCTTCAGTAAGGTGCAAATGATCTATAATGTGCCGACGCAAGATTCCAAAACAATTGCTGCTACCTTAGGCATTTCTGAATGGGTTATTAAAAACTATGTTCAGGCAGCTAGTCGGTATAGTTTACAATCAATAGAACGTAATATTCTTTTACTCCACCATTATAACCTGAAAAGTGTTGGTGTTGGTGACCTGGGTACACCAGATTCATTATTGCTTAAAGAAATGCTTGTAAAGATGCTTCAGGAGTAATTCAACAGCAGTTTTTTAGCATTTTCCCTATCTGCTTCTAGTTGTGTTTGCATTTCTTGTAAGGAATTAAATTTTTGCTGACTACGCAACCAATGCACAACATTAATTCTAATGGTTTTATCATAGATATCTTCTTGAAAATCTAAAATATGTACTTCAATTTTTTCTGGTGAGTTCTTTAATACAGGACGTGTTCCGATGCTCAACATCCCTTTAAATATTCTATTTTCAACCTCAACCATCACAGCATAAACCCCATGCCTTAATCTGATTTTATCATCATTAGTATAATCAAGATTTGCAGTAGGGAAACCTATAGTTCTTCCAAGTGCGTCACCTGCCACAACTTTTCCTTCGAAGAAAAAAGGATAGCCAAGCAATTTATTTGCAGTATCTATTTCAGATTTTAATAATGCATTTCTGATTTTTGAAGAACTGATGGCAATTTCATCAACAACATGTTTTGGTATTTCCAAAAGAGTGAAATTATAAGTTGGTTCTAATTGCTGCAATAATTCAATATTTCCTTCACGATTTTTTCCGAAATGGTGGTCATGCCCAATAATAATAGTACGGGGATTAAAATTTTTTACAAGGAAATTTTCAATGTATTCTTTAGCTGTTTGGTTGGCAAATTCATTAGTAAATGGAACAACTACAATGTGATCTACTCCGGTTTGTCTAATTAATTCAATTTTTTCTTCCAATGTATTTATTAGCTGGAGCGGGGTATCAGCATTTACAATCTTACGTGGATGCGGATGAAATGTTATAATGATTGATTCGCCTTTTAATTTAATTGCCTCTTCAATTAATGCTTCAATAACTTTTTTATGGCCTATATGCACTCCATCAAATGTGCCGATGGTGATTGCGGCATTATCAAAAGAAGGCAAATTCTGTAGATCAAAATGAACCTGCATCCTTGCGAAGATAATTTACAGTTGCTTGCAAGTTAACTGCCATTGATGTCCTTCCGTTCTATTCATTAGATTTGTTGCAATTACAGTATTTCTATGTCGCTATATGAAAAGAGAGGTGTTTCTGCACAAAAACAAGATGTTCATGCTGCAGTAACAGGATTAGATAAAGGATTATACCCTAAAGCATTTTGTAAAATTGATAGTGACATTTTAGGTGGTGATGAAGATTGGGTAAATGTAATGCATGCAGATGGTGCTGGAACAAAAAGCATCCTTGCTTATTTGTATTGGAAGCAGACAGGTGATATACACATTTGGAAAGGGATTGCTCAGGATGCAATTGTAATGAACCTTGATGATCTTGTTTGCGTAGGCATCTTTAAAAATTTATTGTTTTCTTCTGCTATAGACCGTAATAAAAATTTAATTCCTGCAGAAGTTTTAAAGGCTATAATTGAAGGAACACAGGAGTTTTTTGATGAGATAAACAAACTTGGAATTAATATATCATTCCTCGGTGGAGAAACGGCGGATGTCGGGGATTTGGTACGTACAATTACTGTAAACGGAACAATGGCTGCAAGATGGAAAAAGAAAAGATTAATAACAAATGAAAACATCAAAGCCGGAAATATTATTGTTGGTTTAGCCAGCTATGGTAAAGCTGTTTATGAAAGAGAATATAACAGTGGTATTGGCAGCAATGGGTTAACCAGCGCCAGGCATGATGTTCTAAAAAAGAAATATACTGAGTTCACCGAAACTTTTGACAGAGCATTAGAAGATGAGGTTGTCTATGCAGGTAGTTATGATTTAGAGGATGAATTAACTATAAACTTTAAGAGCAAAAGTTTTGAATTAAATATTGGTAAACTATTGCTATCACCTACCCGCACTTTTGCACCGGTAATAAAAGAAATTTTGCAAACTCATTTTGATGATGTGTATGGCTTAATTCATTGCAGCGGGGGAGGACAGACAAAGTGCATGAAGTACATGCCGGAAGGTGTTCTGGTGGTGAAGGATAATTTATTTACACCGCCAGAAGTATTTAAAATTATTCAGGAGTGCAGTGGTGCTGATAATAGCGAAATGTACCAGGTATTTAATATGGGCTGCCGTATGGAAATATACACTAATGAAAATGCTGCAGAAGAGATGATTGCTACAGCTAAAGAGTTTAATATTGATGCGCAGGTTATTGGAAGGGTAGAGGAGGCTAAAAGAACAGAGTTGATGATAAAATTTCCACATTCAGAAATTGGGTATGAATAAACCTTAGAAACCCAGTTCTGTACTGCATATACACTTCATTCCATTTATGAAATTGTAATTATAATTTTTACAACATTTCAATCGTTCTTAGTATTTACTTTGCATCAAATTAAAGGATGGCAGAAGCAATTATAGATATTCAAAATGCAAATATTTACCAGGCAGATAACCTGGTGCTCCAGAATGTAAATCTTACAGTCAATAAAGGAGAGTTTGTTTACCTGGTAGGAAAAACAGGAACAGGAAAGTCTTCTCTTTTAAAAACATTATACGGTGAGTTGTCACTTACAGAGGGAGAAGCTACAGTTGCAGGCTACGATCTTAGAAAATTGACGTGGAAAACTGTTCCTTATCTAAGAAGAAGCCTTGGGGTTGTTTTTCAGGATTTTCAGCTATTAACAGACCGAAATGTAAATGAAAACCTGAAGTTTGTATTAAAAGCAACTGGATGGAAAGATGAGCAACTGATGAACGAAAAAATTGCTGATGTTCTCGATAAAGTTGGATTAAAATCAAAAGGATTTAAAATGCCTTTTGAATTAAGTGGTGGCGAACAGCAACGGGTTGATATAGCCAGGGCTTTATTAAACTCACCTAAATTAATTTTAGCCGATGAACCTACTGGTAACCTGGACCCTGAAACTTCTGATGAAATAATGCAGCTGTTGTTCCATATTTCACGTGATTTTAATACTGCAATAGTAATGGCAACGCATGATTACATTGTAATTCAAAAATTTCCTGCTCGTATGGTGAGAACAGAACGAGGGCAGGTATTTGATAACGCTTCTATAGCGATGCATTAAGAAGCTGAGCGTTTTTCTTGTTGTTATACAAATCTGAAACTATTGTTTTACGTTCCTGCTGATGTAGTTGGGTAAATGGCATATCATATAAGTTTCGGATCTTTTCTGTAATTAATTCGGCTGTTTCTGCAACCTCAACAAACTCTTCTAATCCACTGCCATTTACTCCTGCATTATTGGTGATGCAAAATCTTCCTTCAATTAGCGCATGTAATAACTTAAGTTTTACCCCTGTTTTATTCATAGACGGTAGAATGTTTATGTGGGCATTTCTAATTAACTCATCCATTTCCTCATTATTTGGAGAATCAATTAATTGAATGTGCGAATGTTTCTTTGTGAGGCTTTTAATCCGCGAGCTAATTCCTTTTCCTGCAATAATAAAAGGAACAGTTAAAGAAGAGAATACATTTTGAATTAACCATTCTGCTGCTTTTGAATTTTCGGACACAACCATATTACCGTGATATAGGCAGTATCTTCCAATACCAGTATAAGAAGTAACTTCTTGCCATGGAATAAAGCAAGGAAGAAATTCAACTTTCGGAAGGTTGTATTCCGTTTTAAACACTGCTTTATCCTTGTGAGATAAGCATGCATATTGCACATAGTGCGGCAAGCTTAATTGATAATGTTTCAATAATTTGCTTTCCCTGAGAAAATAGCTTTTCTTCATCAGGTTTGTTTCAGTGTCAGCAAGATGTAAGTAATATATCGCTTCATTGTTATGAACCCGAACAATAATTTTTCT
>MWVY01000026.1_pt1 | contig 30429 bp, 19 predicted proteins | sample 1047251 | NCBI WGS metagenome assembly MWVY01 (sample SAMN06349983, study PRJNA376086) | soil metagenome | isolation source: MS7-5 sample Antarctic (ecotone) soil | place: Antarctica | collected 2015-01-13
GATGAGGACAGGGAAAATGAAGGAGATTTTATTACCGCTGCCAGAAATGTCACTCCCGAAGTAATCAATTTCATGAGCAAACATGGCAGGGGATTGATTTGTGTAGCCTTATTAGAAGACAGGTGCCAGGACTTGGGTTTGGAGTTAATGGTTAATAACAATACTGCTTTACACGAGACCGCCTTTACCGTTTCTGTGGACTTGCTTGGCCATGGATGTACAACAGGCATTTCTGCACACGACAGGGCCAAAACTGTTCAAGCACTTATTGATCCCAACACTAACCCGAAAGAGTTAGGAAAACCAGGTCATATTTTTCCTTTACAGGCCAAAAAAGGTGGTGTATTAAGGAGAGCGGGGCATACTGAGGCAGCAATTGATCTGGCAAATCTTGCCGGATTTGAATCTGCCGGAGTATTAGTTGAAATAATGAACGATGATGGTTCAATGGCAAGGCTACCTCAGCTAAAGGAAGTAGCTAAAAGATTTGATTTTAAAATAATTTCAATAAAAGATCTGATCGAATATCGTTTAAAACGGGATTCACTTATTGAAGAAGTTGTACGTGTAGATATGCCTACTAAATACGGGCATTTTAAATTAATTGCTTTCCAGGAGAAAAATACAACCAACGAACATCTTGCTTTGGTAAAAGGTGATTGGGAAACAAATGAACCAATTCTGGTGAGGGTACATTCTTCCTGTTTTACAGGAGATATTTTGGGATCATTACGTTGCGATTGTGGAGATCAGTTGCATCATGCCATGCAAATGGTTGAAGAGGAAGGTAAAGGTGCAATTTTATACATGAACCAGGAGGGGAGGGGAATAGGTCTTCAAAATAAATTAAAAGCTTACCGGCTTCAGGAAGAAGGTATGGATACTGTAGATGCCAATATTCACCTTGGTTTTCCTATGGATAAACGTGATTATGGTATTGGCGCTCAAATATTAAGGTATCTGAATATCACTAAGCTTCGGCTAATAACAAATAATCCTAAAAAACGTGTAGGTCTTTTAGGCTATGGAATAGAAATAGTTGACAATGTGCCTTTAAAGATTGAACCTAATCAACACAACGAAATTTATCTTCAAACGAAGCGTGACCGTATGGGGCATGTTCTATAAAATCGAGAAATCTTGTTGATTGAAGTTATTAAAAACAGGTCAAAATGATTCTAATCGTTATTTATTGAGGTGGTATCTGTTACCGGAGCGGGTATGGCTTCCTGTTCAACTTTCTTAAGTTTTCCCTTTTTTCTTCCTAATAGAAAATCCGATAAAGAGTCAAACTCTTTATGATAAGAAAGATTAGCGCCTGCTCTTTGATTCCGAAGAGTACCTGTTTGAGCGCCTGATGTAAGTAAATCAGGGCTTTGACGATAAAATATGTTGGCCCGGATGGTACCTGTTTTGTTGATTAAGAATTCAACGTTTACATCTGGGAACAGTTGAATGTTTTGTTCAATATCTGACTCTAAAGGCACATCAAATGTGCTTCCAAGGGATATCATAACTCTTTCCCTGAAAAGCGATTTACCTACACTAATATTAAGGTTACTTTGATTAATATCAAATCTTCCACTTTGGCTTATTAAATTTCTATTATATAATGAACCGGAGAAGTTTACTGTAAGATCATTATTACGCAATATCCCTGAAAGAAGTTGGTTTAGTCTTTTATTCACTTCACCAAAAAATAATCCTGAAATTGTACTGTATGCCAGTTCGTTTAAAGCTGGTCTGAAAGCTCCTGTTGCTTGTGTATTTTCATAAGGCGCAAAGCTGTTGAATACAATTAAATAGGTAACCTGTTTATTAAGCTCATGCTGGTTTTTTTCAATCTGTTGAATTCCAAATGCTACAGATGGGTCATTGGTAAGCACACTATTATTAGGAAAATCTAATTTAAAATTGAAGATTGGTTGAAACAATTTGCCGGTTAAAATTGCAAGAACATTCACATCACCACGATACCTTGATAAATTTTGATTTAATGACAATCCTGAAACAAGAGGAGCAAAGCTTACATCCTCTGCTTTATAGATTGCATTGAATACTATGTCAGCGTCATATGGATCACCTGTCCATTCAATATAATTTGTAGCACCCGTTTGTAATACAAAAGGCTTTTTGAAAAAAGATTGAAATGTAAATAAATAGCTTCCTTCCAGAATCTCATACCTACCACGAATTGAAAGTGGTTCATATGTTCCGGCCCTTAACCTGATGTTTCCAATTCCTCTGCCTTTAATAATATCCCCGGTTAGATCATCTAAAATAACATCAATATTCACCATAGGGTTTGCAGTAAGATTTACTTCATACGTTATATTACTTGGTGCACCACGTAAATCCTGCTCCGTCATTTCTCTGCCATACTTCTTTTCTACCATAAAAGATGCGCTACCTGATTCTCTTGTTCTGGAAGGGGGAAGTGTTATATATGAACTATCTGTTTCAGATGCTTTTGCATCTATATACATGTTCATATCATACTGAGGACCAACAAGGATAAGTGAGCCAGTTCCTTTTGCCCTGCCATAGAATTGCTGATTATCGTTATATGAAGTGTTTAATAGTTCCATTTGCCGGCTATCTACGTCGGCAACAATATCAAACACCATATTCTTAAAACTGTTGTGGCGTATACTACCCCTAACTGTGGCAGAGTTTCCAAGTCTATCACGCAACTTTATTCTTCCAAGATTAATTGCTGTTTCGGTTAAATTAATTTCAGTATCATCAATTGTGTAGCCAACCTGTGTAAAGTTTACTTTTAACCCTGCATTGTGTAATCGCCCTTTTCCAATAAAATCCTTATCGTTCCCTTCTCCCAAAATATCCAGGCGTCCTGTAATAGTCCCTTGTAGATCAGAAAACAAGGTGCCAATAAATCTTTCCAGAATTTGAATAGGATAATTAACCGGCATTATTGATATTCTATCACGGAATTTGTCAGCAGAATCTTTTAACCCTAAAGCAAGATCAAAGTTTATTTTATGTTCAGGATCCATATTACTGCCTCTGCCGGTAAGCATACCGGTGCGATTATTATAATTAACAGATGCCTGAACCTGCCCAATTGAATCATTATCAAAATATATTCGATCAGTAGTAATGGTAGAGGTAACATTAAACCTGTTTTGCGGATCCTCAATTAAAATATCACCGGACAATGTACCCTCAATTCGATTTTGCTTTGTTATGAATGGTGATAGATCACCGAGATTTATATTTTGTAAACCAACATGCACGTCTGTCCAGTTGCCTTCTTCTGATGGCTGAGTTTTTATTCTTATTTCCTGATTAGATTCCTGCAATACTAATTGTCCATGGAGAATACTATTACGTCTAAAATCAAGCTCTCCACCCTGCACTATATTCCACGTTTTACCATTAATAATAAATGATGAGGGATTAAAATTTATTATAACTCCATCAGTAAAAGTTTTCACTTGTGCAGAAACACTTGCTTTGTTGATAGTTTGATTAGCAACTGTATTGATTGTAATATCAGATACATCATTTTGAGCCTGAATGGTAAAAGTGGTAAGCGGGAAGCTAAGACTGTCACTTACTACAGCATTACTTAATTGCCCTGATAAAACGAGCCTTTCAAAATTGCCATCTCCGTGCAGGTTTACATCTGCAAATTCATAGTTTTTATATGAGAATAACGGCACATCAGCATCTAATATTAATGTGTTAGATACAATATCCAGGGAACCTGAAATATGACTATTGTTGAATCCGTATAGTCGCTTATCTATTAAATTGATATAATCTTCAACCACATTAGTTTTAATATCAAAAGTGAAAGATTGATCAGGTATTTTTCCGGTGGGTTTTCTAATATAAGCAGGGTAATACCGGCTTAAGAAAAGAGTAACTGCATCTGGTAATGATCTTAAATCAAATTTGCCTGTTATAAAGGCATCAAACTCATTCGAACTGGCTCTAACTGTTCTGACTCCATTTATGTAATTAGAAAAAACAACTAGTGAATCAAACGACAACCTTTTACCTGCATGCAGAAGAGTAGCATTAGATATAGCTGCATTTCCGCTAAAATCAGCAAGGGATTTTCCATTGAAGCTTAAATTAAAATCTCCTTGTAATGTAAATGGTTCTTTGGTAAAACCAAGAGCTTGCAGATCCAGCTTTACTATGCTGGCATCTGCATTAAACTCGGGAGTTGCACCTTTAAGATTGATTAGACCTGTTAATCGGAAATCAGCATTTGGATCTTTAATAGTAAAATCTCCATCAAACATTCTATTTTTTAATCTACCCTTTGCGGTAATATTTTGATATGTATAATTGTTATAATAAAATTTCTTCAATCGTCCATCAACTGTCATATCCAGGGTATTCCATTTGAACCCTTTACCTTTTATATCACCATCAAAAGCAATTACACCTAACTGATTGTTATTGATAAACTGACCAAGCTGAAAGCTATTGGTTGAAATACTCCCGGAATATACAGGTTCTCCATTTCGCGGTAATTTCATGTTCAAGTCAGTAGTTAAAGTGCCTAAGCCAGAGCTTATTGTGCCATAAGCAACAAAATCATTTATAAAACCTGTGTATGTGCCAGTGAAACGAAGCGTTTGTAGTTTTTGAAGATCGGGTGTTGTTATTTTTCTTATAGAGGGAATAAATGTTACAGCATCTGCATAAGTTGTACGAAATTCATCTGCCTTTACATTTATATAAGCCTGGTTAATATTTGGAAGCCCTACTATACTTACATTACCTTTTAAGGCTGTGTTTTTTCCAACCTGCAGAGTTAAATTTTGTCCGGTTAGTGCATCCACTGTACCTTTTGCCCTGCCGTCAATTTGTAATGTACGCCTCCATTTCTTTAGATCAGGAGCAAAAAATGCAAGGTCATCACTGGAAATGTAGCTGTTATTGAAATTTGCATCCATCCTCACTTCATGAAGAAAATTGTTCATGCTCTTCATGCTTTCAAAATTCATTGCAAAATAATTTCTTACCACACTGCGGTTGGTTTTAATATAGAGATCATTAAACTCAAATTTTTGTGGATGTAGACGAAGGTTGGTTTTTAATGATTGTACCAATAACCCACTTCTTTCCTTAGTACTCAAATTAACATCTGCCCTCAGTGTATCTTTTTGAAACACAAATTGATTTATTTGTCCATTTACATTTGTGAAGTGAATATGTTTTCCATCAAAAAACTCAGCTTTTGGAATTGAATTACCTGCCGAATTTTTGTATGAGCCTTCCTTTATGTTAACCCTTCCAACAGCAATATTCCAGTTATCGGGATTCCAATTAGCTGAAGCATTTGTATTTAGAACTTTTGGTGAAGGAGGTTTATTACCTGTATATGCCAACATTGAAAAATTAGGCCTTACCAATTCAATATTATTAACGTCAATTAATTTTTTTGTAATACTTACCTCATTAGCTGTCAGGTAAAGAAATCCAACCTGTGCCAGCAAATTATTTCCTAACCACGCATCTTTCTGGAAGAAGGTAACATTATTCATCACTACCTCCTTTAAGTTAAACTCTATGCCTGATCTTTTCTTTTTTCCACCCGATGACGAAAAATAACTCTCCAAATACTTGTAGTTCCAAACAGAATCTGTGCGATTAAAATTTATAATTGCGTTCTCTAATCCAATATATTTCAGGTCTGCTTTATTTTTTAAAAAGAACCAGTCTGTTATTCGCACCTGCACTTTTCCTGCCCATAGCAATGTATCCTGTTTTCTATCTTCAACAAGAACCTCTTCAAGATTCATTTTATTGAAAAAAACAAAATCTACTTGTTTGATGGAAATGCGGCTTTGGAGGTCTTTAGAAAGTTTACCTGTTACTCTTTTAACAAGCCAATTCTGGCCCCATTCTGACTGCACAAAAGCAATAGTGAGGAATATTACAATCAGAAGGGATATTATAGTAGCTAAAAATATTTTAGAAAACTTCTTCAGGATATCTTATTTAATCGGTAAAAATAACTATTACACTCCTTAAGACAAATGAAGCAGAGGTAAGTAAACTGAAAGTTTTGTGAAATGATGTTAAATTAATCAACAGCTTTGGTCTTGATATTTTCCATATCAACTACATATAACAAGAAAATGAAAAAAATATTTTCACTTTTTACTCTGTTTTTGGTTACAACAGTGTTTGCGCAAAAACAAACATCAGAAAAACAACAAAGGTTTGTTATGGTTGTGCATGGTGGCGCCGGTACAATTTTAAAAAAGAATATGACACCGGAAAAAGAAAAGGCATACATGGCGGGTTTGCAATCAGCATTAATGGCAGGATACATGGTGCTGAATAAAGGAGGATCTGCATTAGATGCTGTTGAATCTGCTGTAAAAATTTTAGAGGATAATCCTTTATTTAATGCCGGAAAAGGAGCTGTTTTTACAAGTGAAGGCAGAAACGAGCTTGATGCTGCAATAATGAATGGAAAAAACCTGGCGGCTGGATCAGTAGCTAGTGTTACTACAATAAGACATCCAATAAGTGCTGCCCGTACTATTATGGAAAAAAGTCCGCATGTGATGATGATCGGTAAAGGAGCTGAAACATTTGCGGAGCAGAATGGTTTGGAGGTAGTGGATCCAAAATACTTTTATACAGAAGAAAGGTGGAGAGGACTCGATCGCACAAGGAAAGATGATTCGTTGAAAAAGTTACGTTCTGATTCAAGTAATGCAATGTTAACTATTAAAGAAGATCAGGATCACAAATTTGGAACTGTGGGAGCAGTTGCTTTAGATATGCAAGGCAATCTTGCCGCGGCTACAAGCACAGGCGGAATGACAAACAAGAAGTTTGGCCGGGTTGGTGACGCACCAATTATAGGTGCAGGAACGTATGCTAATAATGCTACATGTGCAGTTAGCTGCACCGGTTGGGGTGAATTCTTTATACGTTTAGTTGTTGCCAAAACAGTGAGTGACTTAATGGAGTATAAGAATTTTTCTGTCATAAAAGCAGCTGATGAACTAATTCTGAAAAGAGTACCGGAACTTGGTGGCGATGGCGGATTGATTGCTTTGGATAAAAATGGAAATTTTAGCATGCCCTTCAATACTGCAGGAATGTACAGAGGTTATATTAAATCTGATGGGAAACCTGTAGTTAAAATCTATAAAGAGTAATTCAGTCCTAGTGGGTTACTTGAGGTTTTACCGAAATATTTACCTATAGATATACCAAACGCCCTATTTAAAATTGTTGGGCCACCATCTTCATTGTTCATATTTCCAATTCCATGTGCATAATGTCCAAATAGAAAAACTCCGTTTTCTCCTTCATATCCAAAATGTAGAATACCTGAAGCTGCAAAACGTCCATAGTCTCCTTTCATACTTATTACCATTTTCCTTGTAATAATGCCTCCACCTTCAGCTAATTCATAAGTTTCTTTTCCACTTATTATTACATCTAAAGACGGTCCAAATTTTACAAAGAACTTTCCATCATTATCCGTAAAATCAAAATTTATCAAAGGTGCAATATCAAACGTGTGCAACCTTGTACTATTATTAATTGCCTGTGCATCAGGTGGGTTAGATGAATACTTTAGTGTAACGTTATATCCCTTTTGGCTGTAGTAAAATGCTGGAGCAAAATAAAATCTTCCTTCAATTGGTAATTTAAAAGTTGTTCCAGCCTGCCAGCCATATTTATACCTTGTAGGTTGTTTAATCCCTTTAATAAAGTAGTTTACATTAGTAACCTGCGGCCCTGCAAGAACTCCAAATAACTTTTCCTGAGAATAAACTTTTGTACTTCCCAAAGCAATACCAATGAACATAATGGTACTGATACATAGGGACTTGATTTCCATGATAGTGGCTTTAAATTGGATAGAGCGTACAAAAATTGTAAAATAATATCAGATTAGGAAGTAAATCGATGTTTTTTTTGAGACACTTAAAATTGTGGGAAGTTTAATCCATGTACAAAATTAGTATCCTTCAGCACTATCATCGCCTCTGTTATCGGCAACGGCTTCAAAACTTCCGTCGGGCAGCACCCTGATAACTTCTGTTCTTCCGATACTTCCTCGTTGAAAAATCTTATACCCCATTTTTTCCAAAGCTGTTCTTGTCTGTTCCGGAAACGAATTTTCAACATCGATCCTGTCAGGTAACCACTGATGGTGAAATTTAGGTTTATAAACAGCATCTTCTGTATTCATTTTAAAATCAATGATGTTGATTACTGTTTGAAAAACAGATGTCGGGATAGTGGTACCACCTGGAGTTCCTATTACTAAAAACGGTTTATTGTTTTGCAAAACAATAGTTGGCGTCATAGAGCTTAACATTCTTTTTCCTGGCAAAATTGCATTGGCTTCACCACCTATAGCACCATACATATTAGGCACACCCGGTTTAACACTGAAATCATCCATTTCATCATTCAAAAAAAATCCTGCCCCACCAACAATGGTTTTACTTCCATAAGAATCATTTAAAGTAGTTGTAACTGCAACCGCGTTCCCCTCATCATCAATAACACTTAAATGTGTAGTTTCTTCACTTTCTTCAAACGGAACCCTGCCTGGTTGTATATTTTCGCTTTTTCCAGCTGTTCCGGGTTGATAATCCTTCATCCTGTTTTTCAAATAAATTTCACTGGTTATAACCGGTACAGGAACATTGTAGAAATCTGCATCTCCCATATATTTACTTCTATCTGCATACGCTCTCCGCTCTGCTTCAACCATTAATTGCACAGCTTGAGGAGATAAAAAGCCGTAGGATGGCAGCGGTTTGTCTTCTACCATTTTCATCATTTGGTTTATTAAAACTCCACCACTGCTGGGCATTGGCATAGAAACTACCTTATATCCTTTATAATCAAAAGAGTGAGGTGTGCGCCATTTGGCTTTATAATTTTTTAAATCATTATATGATATTATACCACCGCCACGTTTCATTTCTTCTACAATCAAACGGGCTGTTTCACCTTCATAAAATCCTGAAGCACCATTATCGCGAATTCTTTTTAATGTATTAGCCAGATCCGTTTGTAATAAAGTATCACCGGTTAACCAGGGTGCAGTTTTATGGAATGCAGATAAAGTTGTATTGTATTTGCGTAATTCATCCTGTATAGAATTTAAAGAAGCTGCTTCACGTTCGGTTAAGATGAACCCTTTTTCAGCTAATTCAATTGCCGGTTGTATCAGTTTTTTGAAAGGCAACTTTGCATACCGCATGCTTTCAAATAGACCTGCAACTGTTCCGGGAACACCACTGGAAAGGTGGCCTCTCTGGCTTTTTTCTGTTATTGCATTTGCTTTTTCATCAAGATACATATCACGGTGAGCTGCGCCGGGGGCTGTTTCCCGATAATCCAATGCTACCGTTTCGCCATTAGCCAGCCGTGCAACTAAAAATCCTCCACCTCCAATATTACCTGCATTAGGGTAAACCACTGCCAATGCTAATTGTGTTGCAATTGCAGCATCAATGGCATTGCCGCCCTGTTTCATTATGGCAACCCCTACTTTACTGGCTAACGGATGGGCAGATACAACGGCACCACGTTTTGCAATAACCTTCTTGTTTATTGTGTATTTATAGGGATCTATATTTTCTAAACTGCTATTTTTTGCAGTTGAACAGGAAAATGTCAACGCAATCAGAAAAACAGAAAATATCTTTTGAATCATTGAAATTTCATTTTTAGGTTACTAACAGGATGTTGATATTAATTAATTGGCTTTTATCATTTTAGAAAACCGTCAATGTATCTTGAGAAGAATTGATTGCAGCATAATAACATGCAGTCTTGTCTAATAACTAAACTACTGAAATATGAAATTAACTTCTATTGGTTTAATTAAATCGATTTTATCTTTTTTAGCTATTTTGATGGCTTTAAATGTGCATGCACAAAATGCTACTTTACGAGGACGTGTTACTGATGCAAATGGCCAAGGACTTGAGGGTGCATCAGTAATAGTCCAAGGTTCAAGAAAAGGAGTTATTACTGACGCAACTGGCAGCTACACATTAACAGTAACACCAGGCAGGTATACTTTAATTGCAACGCATGTTGGTTATGGGGCAGTTAATAAAATAGTTGACGTTGAAAATAATGTTACTTCAGTTGTTGATTTTAGGTTAACTGAATCCGGTGATATTTCTGAAGTTGTAGTTACGGGGACACGGGCATTACCACGTACACAGTTGGAATCTACAGCGCCAGTAGATTTAATAGATATTCGAAAAATTGCAGGGGATGCTCCTCAGGTCTATTTAAATCAAATTCTAAATTATGTTGCTCCATCATTCAATTCAGGAACACAAACAGTAGCTGACGGTACTGATCACATAGATCCAGCTTCATTAAGAGGCTTAGGCCCTGACCAGGTGCTTGTTTTAGTTAATGGTAAAAGGAGGTACAACACAGCTCTTGTCAACTTAAATGGAACATTTGGCAGAGGTGCCATAGGCACTGATTTGAATGCTATTCCTGTCTCTGCCATCGACCGAGTTGAAATCTTGAGGGATGGGGCTTCAGCACAATATGGTAGTGATGCAATTGCTGGTGTAATAAATATTATTTTAAAAAGCAGTACAGATAAATTGACTGCTTCAGTAACAGGAGGAGCTCATTTTACAAAATTTTTGGGGGAATCTGTTACGGACGGTGAAACCGTTCAAACAGGTCTAAACTTTGGTATTCCGATGGGACAAAGAGGGGGTTTCATTAATTTTTCTGGATCGTATGACTTTAGAGATTATACCAATCGTTCAGGTGAAAGGACGGGTGTCATCTACAACAGATATAATGGACGCAATGCTGCAGGGGCCATACAAGTTGTTAATCGAACCGATTCTTTTTTAACAGCTAATAACTTAACCCGCAAAGATTTCAGACAGCGTGTTGGTCAATCATTGTTACGTAGCGGACAATTTATGATGAATGCCAGTTACCCGATGAATGACAACGGAACAGAATTTTATTTGTTTGGTGGTGTGGGATATAGAAATGGGCAAGCTGCAGGAAACAGGCGTTTACCACATATAGCAAATAATGTTATTGAAATTTATCCATTAGGATTCTTGCCTGAGATTCATTCTGATATTTACGATAGATCATTAGCAATGGGCATAAGGAGCCAATTAAAAGACTGGAATGTAGATTTTAGTAATACTTATGGCCAGAATCAATTTATTTTCAGAGTAGCAAATTCACTGAATGCATCTATGGAAAGGAGTTCGCCAACGCGTTTTAATGCAGGCGGACCAACATTTACACAGAATACAACCAATTTAGACTTTTCCAGAGAACTGGATTTATTAGCAGGAGTAAATGTAGCTTTTGGCGCAGAGCATCGATTTGAGAGATACCAATTAACACCAGGTGAAGAGGCTTCTTATACCGATTATGGTAAAGCTACCAGAGTAAATGTTTCAACAGGAGGTACTATTTTAATCCCTGACCCTAAAGGAGCAATAAGTACAAGATTTGGTGGTGCAGATAGTTCAGCAAGAGGCGGTGGAGCCCAGGTGTTTCCCGGGTATAGGCCGGAGAATGCTGTAAACGCAACAAGAAGCGCTATTGGAACATATCTTGACCTTGAATTTAATTTCACACCTGCATTGTTAGTAAACGTAGCTGGTCGTTTCGAAAATTATAACGATTTCGGGTCTACACTGAACGGAAAATTATCAATGCGATATAAAGTGGGGCAACGTTTTGCTGTCAGGGCTTCCGTAAGTACAGGCTTCAGAGCCCCTTCATTACATCAGCGTCACTTATCAACCACCTCAACCTTATTTGTGGCAGGTGTACCATTTGAAGTAGGAACCTTTACAAATGATAGCCGACCTGCTGAATTGTTAGGTATTCCAAGCCTGAGACCTGAAAAATCTAAAAATTTTAGTGCTGGTTTCACCGGCAACTTAGGCATGTTCAAAGTAACATTGGATGGTTATTTCATCAGGATTGAGGATCGTATAGTTATAACTGATCAATTCCAGGGGAGTAACGCTGCAAATGCATCAGACGTTGATAGAGAAATTTTCCGTTTACTTGCACTTGCTAATGCAAACAGAGCATCATTTTTTGCTAATGCAATTAATACAGAAACAAAAGGAATTGATCTTGTAATTTCCTATGGTAGAAAATTAGGTGCAGGGAATTTCAGAGCCGATGTTACTGGTACATTATCTAAGACAAAGCAGGTAGGTGATATAAAAGCTTCACCAAAATTAGCAGGTAAGGAATCAATTTACTTCAGCCCAACAAACCGAATTTTTTTAGAAGAATCAGTGCCTCGCCAAAAGGCTGGTCTTATATTAACTTATGGTGTTAATAAAATAAATTTCTTCTTACGCAATGTTTATTTTGGTGAAGTAACAGAAGCAACAAACGTGGATTCTACACAACAAGTATATGATGCGAAGGTGATTACAGATTTTTCTGTTGGCTATAAACTTACAAAAAGTCTACGTTTTAGTATTGGAGCAAATAATGTATTTGATGTATATCCTGAAGAAACAACTAACATAGGTACAAGATCGTCAAATCAATTTATTTACTCACGGAGAGCCACTCAATTTGGTTATAACGGAAGATTTCTTTTTGGTAGGATAGAGTTGAACCTGTAACTATATTGCAAAATTCTCCGGGTCTGATTAATTATAAATTTTAGTGGCAAAACTCTCGTATTATTACGGGAGTTTTTATTTATAACAAGTAGATGGTATCTTAAATTGCTGCACGAAACAGAGTTTATGAAAAGAAATTCGATTGCATTAATTGCCTTGTTTATATGTTTTCAATCACATACACTTGCGCAGTTACAAAGCCCAGATCAATTTCTAGGTTATAAAATAGGAGAAAAATATACTCCACACTGGAGAATTGTTGAATACTTTAAACATGTTGCTTCCAATGCACCTGCAATGGTTAAGCTGCAACAGTACGGGCAAACATATGAAGGAAGGCCATTATTAACAGCTTTCATATCCAATGCTACAAATATTTCGAACCTTGAAGCAATCCGCAGTAATAACATGGCATTGGCACAGGGAAACAAAACAGCAAGAGCATCAGGAGCTCCGGCATTGGTGTGGTTAAGCTACAATGTGCATGGAAATGAAACATCGTCTTCCGAAGTGGCTATGCTCACTTTATATGCATTGGTTGATCCTGCAAATACAAGAACAAAACCGTGGTTGCAAAACACAGTAGTTATAATTGATCCTTGTCTTAATCCTGATGGTCGTGATCGCTATGTGAATTGGTTTAATTCAGTTGTTGGAGCAACGCCAAATCCTGAAATGATTGCACGGGAACATATTGAGCCGTGGCCTTTAGGGCGGTTCAACCATTACTACTTTGACCTCAACAGAGATTGGGCCTGGCAAACACAAATTGAATCTCAACAGCGGATTGCATTATATAACAAATGGTTGCCTCAAATACATGTTGACTTTCACGAGCAATACATCAATAATCCTTATTATTTTGCTCCTGCCGCTCAGCCTTATCACGAAGTTATTACTCCTTTCCAGCGGTCATTTCAGGAAACTATTGGCCGGAACCATGCACGTTATTTTGATGAGCAGGGATGGTTATACTTTACAAGAGAAGTTTTCGATTTGCTGTATCCTTCTTATGGAGATACATACCCAACTTTTAATGGTGCAATAGGAATGACCTATGAGCAAGCCGGACACAGTGCCGGAGGTTTAGCTGCTATTACTGCTGTAGGAGATACGTTAACTCTTCTTGATAGGATCACACATCACTTTACAACTAGCTTAAGTACCATTGAAGTGGCTTCACAACACGCTACCCGATTAATGACTGAGTTTCAGAAGTTTTTTACAGATGCTACAACCGGGGGAATAGGTGATTATAAAAGTTATGTTATTAAATATAGTGACAGAGATGCTGAACGTATAGATGCGTTGATGAATTTGTTAACTAAAAATGATATCAGGTTTGGCACTGCAAGGGCAACAAACTTGCGTGGCTTCAATTATGAAAACGGCAGGAATGAATCATTTTCTCTTGCAGCAAACGACCTGGTTATTCCGTCAGTACAACCGAAGAGTGCATTAGTGAAAGTATTATTTGAGCCTAACACAACAGTAGTTGATTCAAATACTTATGATATAACGGCGTGGGCTTTGCCTTATGCATATGGATTAAAAGCTTTTGCATCTCCACAAAGGATTGAACTTACATCCTCAACAGTGGCAAAAGTGAAAGCCAACAATCCGGCTACAGATCCGTACGGGTATGTAATACGTTGGAATGGTGTACAAACAGTGAGACTGGTTGGTGAACTGTTGAAAAGAGGTGTAAGGCTTCGTTTTAATGAAGAACCATTCACTTTAGGCGGACAAATCTTTGACCGGGGTTCAATAATAATCTTAAGAACAGGAAATCAGTACATTCCAAATTTCTGGACTACTGTACGTGAACAGGCCACAGCTAATAATGTGCAGTTAACACCTGTGAGTTCAGGTTTTGTGGACCAGGGTACAGACTTTGGCAGTGCTAAAGTTCGTTTCTTAAAGCGCCCTAAAGTTGCTTTGTTATCGGGCGAAGGAACAACGCCTCCTGCAGTTGGTGAGGTGTGGTTTTACTTTGATCAGGAAATAAAATATCCGGTAACTCTTATAAATCTTTCTGATTTAGCACGTGCTCGCCTGAGCGATTTTGATGTCGTTATAATGCCTAATGGTAACTATCGCTTTTTAAATGACAAAGCCACTGCTGAACAGTTTAAAAAATGGATCGAGATGGGTGGTCGTGTTATTGCTTTAGAAAATGCGGTTTCACAACTTGCCAGAACAGATTGGGGCATCAAATCAAAAAAAGCACAGGAAGATACTACCGGCAACCCTTATGAAGTTTTAAGGAGATACGAAAACAGGGAACGAGATTATATTCGAAATGTTACACCAGGATCTATTTTCAGAGTTGAGATGGATAATACTCATCCACTTGCGTTTGGTTTTCCAGGTTATTATTATACCCTTAAACAGGATGATAATATATATGAATTCATAAAGGAAGGCGGATGGAATGTTGGTGTAATAAAAAGGGAGAAACAAATTGCCGGATTTGTTGGTTCTAAATTGAACAGACGTCTTCAGGATGGCCTCATATTTGGCACCCAGGAACTCGGCAGAGGTACAATTGTTTATTTAAGTGATAATGTACTATTCCGAAATTTCTGGGAGAATGGAAAACTATTGTTCAGTAACGCTGTTTTTTTAGTAGGGCAGTGAGAAAAAATAGCAGATGAAAGTTGACTGTTGAAAGTGCTAATTGACTTAAAAATAGATTGTACATGAGAGCTTGTTTGCTTTTTTTCTTTTGTGTGATTGTTTACAATGCATCTTCACAAACGGCAGATCGAAAAACCGATTCAGTATTTCAACTCGTAAAAAAGTTTTTTAATGCAAAAGATGCAGAGGCGCTTTACATGCTGGGTGGTGAAAAGTTTCATAAGGCACTTTCAAAAGAAGCATTCAAGAAAATCAGTACCACCCAGCTTTTTCCTGCCGGCGCTATAAAGGAATCAGAACTTATTGAGCGAAAAAGTGGCATTAGCAAGTATAAGCTTGTGCATGAAAATGTTGTTTTACAGCTGTTAATGAACTTAGATGAAAGGGATAAACTTCAGCTCTTTTTGTTTCAGCCATACCAACCACCTGTAGCTGATAAAAGCGACAAAATTCTCTCCTCAAATCCGCTAAAAACAAAGTTAGACTCTGTTGTTGACAGGGCGGCACAAAAGTTTATCATAAAGGCTAATACAGTCGGCTTAGCAATTGGTGTTTTACAGAACGGAAAGATGCATGTCTATGGTTATGGTAAAACTAAAAAAGGAAACAAACAACTTCCATCTACTAATACTTTATTTGAGATCGGCTCCATCACTAAAACATTTACCGCTGCATTATTAGCGTGGCATGTTAATAAAGAGAAACTAAGGTTCAATGATCCGATCACTAAATATTTACCGGATTCCGTCAAGACTAATAAACACCTGCAAAGCATTACACTGCAAATGCTGAGCAATCATACTTCTGGTTTACCCCGCCTGCCTGATAATTTTTTTGCTACGGTTTCAGACAGCCTTAATCCTTACCAGCATTATGACAAAAATCATTTGTTCAGTTTTCTTAAGAACTATAAACCTGTAGCAAAGCCGGGTACAGAAGCTGCCTACTCAAACCTGGGAGTGGCATTGTTGGGAACTATACTGGAGATTGTTTCCGGTCAATCATTTGAAACAATGGTGAAGGAAATAATTTGTAAGCCGCTTGGGATGAAGCATACAGTGCAATATGCTTCTGATACCAGCAATGTTGTTGTAACGTACAATAGTGAAGGGAATCAAATGCCGTTGTGGGACTTTAAAGCATTTGCACCGGCCGGTGCATTAAGATCAACTGCGTATGACTTGTTGTTATATGCACAGGCTAATCTCAAAAGCGGAACAGACATTCTTTCTAAAGCATTTGCATTAACTCACAAGCCGACATATACCAAACAGGAAAAAATTGGGCTAGGCTGGTTTATATTACCTCTGAATAATAAAGAAATTATCACTCATAGTGGCGGTACCTATGGTAGCAGCAGTTTAATTAGTATCAATAAACAGACAAAAACTGCGGTGGTTGTTTTATCAAATGCTGCAGTAAATGCAGATGAAACCGGCGATTTAATTCTCACGGAATTATTAAAGTAAACTGTTGTGCACCTGTGATTTGTTAAAAGATTATCTGGAGTTATCATTCTTGAGTTACAGTAAATAAATCTGTTTTCAACATCCTATATTCGTAAATAAAAGTCAGGATGAAAAAACTGTACTCACTTTTACTTCCTCTTATCCTTTTTTTTCATTCACTTTCGCAACAGCCGGTTACTTATTCTGCAGGAGATATTTACCTTGGATTGCAAAAACTGAATGTGCTTGGCAGTGTTTTATATATTGCCGCCCATCCCGATGATGAAAACACTCGATTACTAACTTACCTCGCAAAAGAAAAATTATATCGTACCGGTTACCTTTCTATAACCCGGGGTGACGGTGGACAGAACCTCATCGGAAACGAACAAGCCATTGAGTTAGGACTAATCCGTACGCAGGAGTTATTAGCGGCAAGAAGAATTGATGGTGCAGAACAATTTTTTACCCGTGCTTATGACTTCGGGTTCTCAAAAAGTCCAGAGGAAACTTTTGAAAAATGGGATAAAGAAAAAATTTTGTATGACGTAGTTTGGGTTATAAGGAAATTTAAGCCTGATGTGATCATTACCAGGTTTCCTACAACAGGTGAAGGGGGTCACGGGCATCATACTGCCTCTGCTATACTTGCAAGTGAAGCATTTACAGCAGCTGCTGACAGAAATAGATTTCCAGACCAGTTTCAATATGGGCTGGAGCCATGGCAACCTAAACGACTGTTATGGAATACATTCAATTTTGGAGGTAATAATCAAACAAGAGAAGACCAGCTTAAAATAGATGTGGGTGGATATAACCCCGTATTAGGTAAAAGCTATGGGGAGATTGCTGCTGAGAGCCGCAGCCAGCATAGGAGCCAGGGGTTTGGTGTGCCACGGCAGAGGGGTACTGCAATTGAATACTTTACAACATTAGCCGGTGAACCCGCAGTAAATGATCTGATGGACGGGGTAAATACCACATGGGGCCGTATTGAAGGTGCCGCTAAGATTGCATCCCAGATTGATCAAATTATTGAAAGCTATAAAATTGCACAACCTGAGAAATCCATAGAGCCACTCATAGCTTTATATAAGAGTGTAAATCAGCTTAAACAAAATGATATAGTTGATGAAAAACTGCCATTGATTCAAACCTTAATTGAACAATGTGCTGGTTTGTTTATAGAAGCATCAACGCCACAGCAGTTTGCTGCAATTGGGGACAGCTTGCTAATTAATGTTACGGTAGTAAACAGAGGTACCGCTAATTTATCTGGTATTAAATTAACGAATAGCCGCCTGCATGATAAGATTTCATTTGACACAATTACACCAAATAAGTTACTAACAAAAAGCTATAAAATTAAAATTGGTGAAGGTACTCAGCCATCACAGCCCTACTGGCTAACAGCCAGTATGGACAGAGCTGCATTTCAGGTAGGTAACAATTATAATATAGGACTTCCACAAAACACTACAGACACTTTACGCTTTATTTATACTATTAACGACTTACCTCTGGTAACACATAGAAGTATTTTTTATAAATATACCGATCCGGTGATGGGCGAACAATTGCAGCCGGTGATTGTTACTCCCCGTATAATTGTTACGCTTCAACCCAACGTAGTATTAACTAATGTAGTTCCAAGGGTTGAACCTTTTTTGAAGATCACTTATCAAGGCTTTTTCAATCAGGAAAAAGTTCCGGTCTCGTTACACATAAAACAAAACGCCGGGTTAGATCTTCTTGAAACAGACACAGAAATGAACTTTGTGAACAGTGGCATCAATTCCATTCAAATTCCTTTAAAACCTTTTGTAAAAACCCTCAATCAGAATAACATAAAAGAGCTCACCGCTGAAATAAAAATCCCAAGAACGGTTTTCAATAAAGTGCCTGAAAACACGAAAACCTCCAATCCGCCAGGTACTTTCATTATACAAGGAGATGGAAAAGTAACTTATTCAAAAGGTTTGAAGATTATTAAATATGAACATATTCCAAATATAAATTATTTCTATACTGATAGAGTTACAGTTGTGAATGAGGAAATAAAAACTACAGGCAAAAAAATAGGGTATATAGTTGGGGCTGGTGATTATGTACCGGAGGCTTTAGAGCAAATGGGATATGAAGTAACCTTGCTTAACGATAAAGGTCTTGCCGGCAAGTTGCAACAATTTGATGCTATCATAACTGGTGTTAGAGCTTACAATACGAATGACTGGATGAGCCGCCATTATCAAAAGTTGATGAAGTATGTTGAAAATGGTGGAAACCTGATTGTTCAATATAATACAAGTAATCAGTTGGGTTCTGTACGTGGTAGAATAGGTCCTTACGATTTTAATATAACCCGCACAAGAGTAAGTGATGAAAAAGCACCCGTAACTTTCTTAGTGACTAATCATCCAGTTTTAAATTACCCAAACAAGATCACCGCTGATGATTTTAAAGATTGGGTACAGGAACGCAGCATTTATCATGCAGCTGCATCAGACAATAACTTTCAGAAGATTTTATTGATGGGTGATCCGGGTGAAAAGCCTGATGAGGGAAGTTTAATAATAAGTAAGTATGGGAAAGGATACTTTACTTATACAGGTTTAGTTTTTTTCAGGCAGTTACCTGCAGGTAATCCGGGAGCCTTTCGTCTAATGGCTAATATTATTGCACTTAATCAACAACAAAAACAATTTTAATGTCCCGAACACCAAGTGAGACAAGAGGCCTAATTACTTTCATTTTTCTAATTATTGTCGGGTTAATTATTGGGTTTTTAATCAAACGAGTTCATATAGGGTTGCTTATAGGATTGTCTTTAGGTTTCTTTGCGTCAGGTATGTTGAGGAGCAGGTGAGGTTTTGTTGCTCGCAGTGACGCAACGATTTCGCAGCGATACATTATTATTATGAGAGAGAATGAATTAGCAACCTTAGCATTAGATATATGTTTTAGAATTCATCGGCAGTATGGACCCGGCTTGTTTGAATCCGTTTATGAAGAAATATTCTGTTATGAATTATCAAAAACGGGTATTTGTTTTAAGAGACAAAATCCAATTCCACTTATTCATGAATCCATCAAGTTAGATGCTGGTTTTAGAGCAGACGTTATCCTGGAGGATAAATTAATAGTGGAACTAAAAAGCATCGAAAAACTTGCTGATGTGCACTTTAAACAATTACTCACATATTTAAAACTCTCTAATTGTAAGTTAGGATTATTGATAAATTTTAATGTAGCATTCCTCAAGGATGGTATTCATCGAATAGCTAATAAACTTTAATACTTTCGCTGCTACGCCGCGATCACTGCGAGAACATGACAAATACAAATAATAAAGCACCATTGTTTAAAAGCTGGACACACTGGTATGTGTTCGTCATTTTATTCCTGATTATTTTGATCATCTTGTTTTACTGGATCACCAAAAATTTCTCATGACCACTACCGATTGGTTTGTTATTGTTTTTACATTATCTGTCATCATGATTTATGGGCTTTATAAGAGCCGCACCAGTAAAAATTTAGATGGTTATTTTTTATCAAATCGCAGTATGCCATGGTATTTAGTTCTGCTAAGTATCATGGGTACTCAGGCAAGTGCCATCACTTATCTATCAGGTCCCGGACAGGCTTATACTGACGGGATGCGTTTTGTACAATATTATTTTGGATTGCCACTAGCGATGGTTGTTATTTGCATCACCTTTGTTCCTATTTACAACCGGCTTAAAGTTTACACTGCTTATGAATTTTTAGAAAACAGATTTGATAATAAAACAAGGACCCTTACATCATTTCTGTTTCTTTTACAACGTGGTTTGTCAACCGGCATCAGTATTTATGCACCATCTATAATTCTTTCTTCCTTATTTGGATGGGACATCTTCTGGACCAACATTGTTATGGGTGGGGCTTTAATCATTTATACTATGGCTGGTGGTGCAAAAGCAGTTGCATATACACAGCAGTTACAGCTGATCATCATTTTTACCGCAATGTTTTTAGCAGGTTATTTTGTTGTAAAGCTAATGCCGGAGGGAGTTGGGTTTATAGATGCATTACAGATAAGTGGGAAAGCTGGTAAATTAAATATTATCACGTCTGGTGTTAATGAAAATGGTTTTAATTGGGATGACAGGTACAATATGTGGAGTGGTATCATTGGTGGGTTTTTTCTGGCGCTTTCTTACTTTGGTACAGACCAATCACAGGTAGGCAGATATTTAACTGCTCAAAATAACCGGGAAAGCAGACTGGGGCTATTGATGAATGGTTTAGTGAAGGTGCCAATGCAATTTTTTATATTATTAATTGGTGTTTTGATTTTTGCATTTTATCAATTTACCGGTGCTCCATTATCCTTCAATTCTACTCTTGTTAATGATGCAGGGCAATCTGCATACAAGGATTCCTTTCAATTGTTGCAAACGAAACATGAGTCCTTGCTTGCAAAAAAGCAACAGGTTGCAGTAAGATTTATTCAGGCTGAGAAGAATGATCAGAGTGATTCAATTGAGCTCCTTACTACTGAACTAAAAACTTTAAACAAAGAATCTGAAGGATATCGTTCGCAGTTCAGGACTTTGAGCAAAAAAATTAGCTCTAAGGATACTAATGATACTAACTATGTCTTCCTTTCATTTGTAAAAGATTATTTACCAGTTGGCTTAAAAGGTTTGCTTATTGCTATTATTTTTTTAGCAGCATGGGGCTCTATCGCTGCTGCACTAAATTCACTTGCTGCAAGTACCGTTGTGGATTTTCACCAACGTATTGTCGGGATTGGTAAACCTCTGAATGAATATAGGATTTCACAATTTTATACACTTGGGTGGGGTGTTTTTTGCATATTGATTGCACAATTTGCTAACCAGCTGGGTCAAAGTTTAATTGAAGCAGTTAACGTACTTGGCTCATTGTTTTATGGAGTTATTTTGGGAATTTTTTTAGTTGCTTTCTATATTAAATCCGTTAAAGGAACAGCAACATTTTTAGCTGCACTTGTCGTGGAAGTTTTTATAGTGATATTGTTCTTTAATGAACAAATACCCTTATTCAATTGGCTCCCTGATATTGGCTTTTTATGGTTGAACGCCATAGGGGCTTTAGGAGTAGTATTCGCAGCAATCAGCTTGCAAAATTTCTTAGGAACAAAAGCAGTTGAAAGAACAGCCGATGGAAATCAGAAGCATAATAAATAGATATAAAGCAAAAGGCGCCAACACTCAGTTAAGAAGTGCGGCGCCGTTTTGAAAATCTGGTAGTATTTTTTGCTACAAGTAAGTGTTCAATGAACTTTCCAAAAACCTTCTGAGATACTATTAAAGTTGAAAATCATTTTAATAAATGACAAATCGTTCCCTTCGACTTCACTAAGAACTATTTTAAATCTGCGAGTAATTTCTCGTTCAATTTTACGTAATCGTCATTATTCTGCTCTTTAGCCATTGCCATTGATTTTGTTGCTGCAAGTCTTGCTTCATTCTTACGGCCTAATTTTGCCAGGGCATTTGCCATCTGATGTTGAATCCAAAATGCCTTTGGATTTAGTTCTGCAGCCTTATCTAACCATGTAAGCGCCTGGTTCATGTCCTTGCCGGATTCCATATAATACATTGCAGCAGCAAAGTAAGGGCGATTATCCTTGTTCATGAGATTATCTATCTGTGCCATAACTCTTGTTTCCACATCAGCAGTAATAGGTACAGTAATTAAAGTATTTTCCCATAATATATTCAGATCTGCGCTTGTTGGTTTTACGTTATGAAATTGCATAGTGAAGTTCTCAAAAGGACCTCCGGGTATAGTGGAAGGTTTCACATTAACACGTACAACATCACTTTCCTGCTTGTAGGCAGCCGGGCTTGTAACATCTAATTGCTTGGTAAGTATAACTGTCCAGTTATCTCTATCCGGAATAGTTACTAATCCGTATTTTCCTGCAGGTACTTTCTTGCCGCCAACTAAAACTTCATCGCTGAACGTAATTGTTGTTGCATTGTTTGCTCCTGTACGCCATACTTTACCAAAAGGAACCAGGTCTCCATAGATTTTTCTTCCCTTCATACCTGGCCTTGCGTAACTGACTTCAATATTGCCAAGAGCAAAATCTTGTTTAATAGTTTGTGCTGGACTTGGAACAGGTGTTCTTAATTGTTGTGCATCTATTGCAGTTATTGTAAATAGAGCAAAAATAGTAAGTAAGAATTTTTGTATCATGATGAATTATTTTTCCGCAAGTTACTTTAATCATTTCATTTTGACGGAGGTGAAATGAAGAAAATTACTGATCAATCTCACCTTATTTTGTAATCATGAGATTCATTTATTACTTTTCAAATAGTAGATTTTTAATTAAAATTCAATTGTATGCAAACTGATCCTTTAACTGCTTACCATTTTATTGTTACCTGGGGAGGTATGAACACAACCTTTTCTGAAGTATCAGGTCTAAATATTGAAAATGAGGTTATAGAATATCGCCACGGAAATTCTCCGACACAACTTTCAATAAAAATGCCCGGATTACGCAAATACAGCAATATAATCCTGAAGCGTGGAATACTTAAAGGTGATACAGAATTTTATAAATGGATCAATACAATAAACCTCAATAAAGTTGAGAAAAGAAATATTTCTATCAGTTTACTTGATGAAAATCACCAACCTGTTATGGCATGGAAAGTTAGGAACGCATGGCCGTGTAAAATTTCCGGACCTCATTTAAAAGCCGACGGTAGTGAGGTGGCAATGGAAACAATAGAATTGGCTCATGAGGGTTTAGAAATTGAAGAAAGCTAGAGGATAATCATTATTAAAACAATTTATCAGTTATTAAATGGTAACATTACATCATCCAGAGAGTAAGATATTCGACATTGGCTTTTTATTTGTTGTACTAAAACTACAATAGTCTTATTTTCAGGATTAGTGATTTTTTTCCCCAAAACCATTAGATCAATATTAGTATAGAATGCAAAAAGTTTCTAAAATATCCAGAGTTGAAGTATTGAATTACATGGAGAAGGATATGCTGAAAGCAATGGATGATTATTTAAAACCAATAGATACTAATTGGCAACCAAGTGATTTGTTGCCAAAAAGTGAACAGGAAGATTTTTTCGACCAGGTTAAAGAACTCCAGGAAAAAGCAAAAAATCTGTCGTATGATCTTGTGGCAGTTTTAATTGGTGATACTATCACCGAGGAAGCACTTCCTACTTATGAAAGTTGGTTATTGGTGCTGGAACATGTAAATAAGGATACTAATGGAGGTTGGAGCCAGTGGGTTAGGGGCTGGACTGCTGAAGAAAACAGGCATGGGGATGCGTTGAATAAATACCTTTATTTAAGTGGCCGTGTTAACATGCGGCAAATGGAAATATCAACACAATATTTATTAGCTGATGGTTTTGATATAGGAACAGCATTCGATCCGTACAGAACATTTGTTTATACCAGCTTCCAGGAATTAGCTACGAATCTATCTCATAGAAGAGTAGCACAGTTTGCTAAGCAGTCGGGAGATGATTTACTGGCAAGACTTTGTGGTCATGTAGCTGCTGATGAGGCAAGGCATGCAAATGCTTATGAATCTTTTGTTTCACGTATCCTGGAAGTGGATCCTAATGAAATGTTAGTTGCTTTTGAAGATATGATGAAGAAAAAAATAGTTATGCCTGCACATTTTATGCGTGAAGCAGGTATGGGAAAGGGCGAAACTTATGTTCATTTTTCAGAGGCTGCACAACGTTTAGGGGTATATACTGCCTTTGATTATATAGATATTCTTAATTCATTAATTGACGAGTGGAAGATTGATGCCCTCAGTGGCTTAAATGAATCAGGAGAAAAAGCAAGAGATTATATAATGGCTTTGCCATCAAGACTGCTACGCCTTGCAGAACGCATGAAGCCCAGGGTTATATCAGATTATAAATTCAGCTGGATTTATCAATAACAGCTTCTTATTTCCTTCTGTCTTCTGAATAGTAAAAAATCTGGTGGGTAAACCAGAACATCGGTTGCTTTATACTTTCATTTGAACTTAACCATGCATTTAGATTTTACTGATAAAAATGTATTGATCACCGGAGGATCGAGAGGTATAGGCAGAGCATGTGCAAAATTATTTTCTGACCTGAATGCTAATGTTATAGTTACATACAAATCTAATATTACTGAAGCTGAACGAACTATTGACATGCTTCATTCAAAGTTGAATCACAGCATGTATGAATTGGACATGGGAGACCCGGCAAAGATTGAAAAATTTGCTGTAGAGATAACTGAAAAGTATAAGAATATCGATGTGTTGGTAAATAATGCCGGTGTATTTATTGAACATAAAATTGCAGAAGTTTCCTATGCCGAATGGCAACAGGCATGGGCGGAAACAATAAATACTAACCTGGTTGGAGTAAGCAACTTAACCTATTTTATTGCCCGGCAGATGATAAAGCATGGCGGAGGGAAAATAGTAAATGTTTCATCTCGTGGTGCATTTCGCGGTGAGCCAGACCATCCTGCATATGGTGCCAGCAAAGCGGGATTAAATGCCATGAGCCAATCTCTGGCTGTTGCATTAGCTCCATACAATATTACTGTTGGTGTTATTGCTCCGGGATTTGTTGAAACTGATATGACAGAAAGCTTCCTCAAAAGTGAAGCAGGTGTTGCAGTAAAAAAGCAAAGTCCCTTTAATAGAGTTGCTTCACCGGAGGAAGTAGCAAGAGTAATAACTGTATTTGCAGCTGAAGGATTTGAATTTATGTCCGGCGGAATTGTAGATCTGAATGGTGCTTCTTATTTGAGGAGTTGAACTTTAACCCAATATCTTCAATGGGAACTGTTTTGGTTTCGCCGAGCTTTGAGCCCTGAAAGATATTTTGTACAACCTGAGGCAGGTGCACAGAAAGGTTATTATCAAATAATAGTTTCACATTACGGCTCTGCTGTCATAGTTTAAGAAGCAACTTTAAAAATTCTTTTTTCTGCATCAGCTGCATAGGCAATGCAGGCAAGAATATCTTCACGGGTAAGCATGGGAAAATTTTTCAAAATTTCTTCAACAGAATCGCCGGCGGCAAGGTAGCTGAGCACATCATATACAGTTATCCGCAAACCTCTTATGCTGGGTTGACCACTACGCTTACCGGGTTCAACTGTTATGTATTTTGAATAATCTGTCATAGTAACAAAGTTAAAAATGTTTGTATAGATGATGCGGTATAATGCCAGGTGAATTTCAATTCACATGTGGTGTTCACGTGGTAGTTGATAAGTGTGGCGGTGAGCGGTTATGGAAATTGTGGTTTTTAAATGTAATTGTTGGGGTGAAGTTTTGCTGCTTATTCCCTGGGATTAAAAATGTTTAATGCCGGGGCTTCAGTTAATGGTATGAATCACATTGTTTTTACTGCTTGCTTTGTTTTCTCAAGGTTAAACACCTTCGGATCCCACGATGTTTCATCATATTGCATTTCCAGCCACTCCTTCATGTCCCGGTGTTCCGGGTGTTGCGGGTCTTTCAGTATTTCCTTCAGCTCCTCGTACTCATAGGGGCCGCCACAGTCTTCGGGGGGACAGGCGCCTTTGCCTGCAAGCAGTTCTGCATGTGTTAAGTTGCCGTCTGCAATTTTCTCCAGCTTTATTTTATGTACCCATCCATCGCCAAAGTCATAGATATAAGTGTATTTCTGATTAGCCGGAAAAATATCAATCAGCTTTGTACGTGAGGCATTGAGCACCCGCACATCGGTATCTGCATCTCCTTCATCAGGAATTTTAATCCATGGGGAGGATACAAACCCTTCACGTGAGAATAAATACAGGTGACAGTTTTGCCAGCCGAATGCTGCCTGAATGACTTCGTGGAATTTTGCAAAGGAAAAGTTTGCAGGAACAACTATCTGCCGCCACACGGGTGGCTTGCTAACGTTGGTGAGCTGTATGCGAAAGGTGAGGAGCATATTAAAAGATATTATCAGTTTCATGGTCGCCTGAGACCAAATAAATTATTCATAAGCTTCCAGGCCTTTATATCATGAAGCAATTTTACAAAAATTTCATGTTACGGCGCGATTAGGATGAGTATCAATGGGGCAATAACAAACCTCAGCCAAGAGGCTGAGGCCAGCAGCATGGAGGAGCATATTAAAAAGATATTATTAATTTTTTATTATTCCTGAGAACCTGCTGTTATCGTTAGCTGACCAACGTCTTATATTTACCACTTGTTGATCAGGGCGACCAACAAGAACATTAGGACAGCCTGTTCACCAGGTGAAAGCGGTGAAAGCTGAAGTGGCCCGGCACTGTTACTTTGCGCCATACGGGTGGTTGGGTGATGTTGGCGAGTTGAATGCGGAAGGTGAGGAGCATGGGGGGAAATTATTTTAGTTTCATATTTTGGGATTCTGATAAGTATTCCAAAATACCATCAATTCAATCTCGTTTTTCAAGGGCTTATGTTTATAAATAAGCGCAATCCTTTTATGAATAAGCGTAAAACGAATATTAATGTTCCCCTTTTTTATGGAACGACAAGTTTTGGTTGGTGCGAAATATTTTCTATTTTCTTTTCGGTAAGATTAATAAAAGTTTTTATTTCCTTTTCCGTCCATGAAGATTGAAGATATTCGATGTTTGAGGTGAATGTTTTAAGAGCACGAGGCAACCACTTTATTTTGCAAACCATTGGCTGTATCTTTTCTTTACTTCTTCATGGCTTATTCCTTCGCCTCTTTCTGACTCTTCCAGAGCAGCTTCAACATCTGCTTTTACATTATCCGGTATGTTATCCCACAGATCTTCTTCTGCATCTGCTTCAAGCATAGCATGAACCATCTTTACTACTTTTTCATCTGCATTTTGTATGTAATCAATTACTTCTTTGCGTAAATCTTTTACTTCTTCCATCACACTTAAATTTTAAAATAAAATTAGCCATTTTTTTATTTTAATAGATGGAATATATTTCTGATGTAGCCGGAAAAGAATTTCACTAAATCCGCTTGCCGGAATAGGCTATCTTTTGCCAAACGGGTGGCTTGGTAATGTTTGCGAGTTGAATGCGGAAGGTGAGGATACTTTTGAGTTGCTGACACATTATAGTGATTTATAGTTTTTAATGTTGTTGGTCAGGCGACCAATAACAACATCGGGGCGACCTACAACAACATGAGGGATTGTGGGGCGGTGGGGACACCGCCCACGGCGGGCCGCCCCGGTTGGTGTCCCCACCAACCGGCGACAATTTGAAATGCACCCAAATTGAATAAGGGAATCCTTACGGCTCATCCTGCAGATTATGTTTTAGCTCAGCAAAGTTTTACGAAACAGGAGAAGATACTTTTGAGTTGCTGACACATTATAGTGATTTATAGTTTTTAATGTTGTTGGTCAGGCGACCAATAACAACATCGGGGCGACCTACAACAACATGAGGGATTGTGGGGCGGTGGGGACACCGCCCACGGCGGGCCGTTTTTAACGTTGTTGGTCAGGCGACCAACAACAACATCAGGGGGGCGACCAACAACAACATGGGTGTCCCCACCAACCCGGCGACAATTTGAAATGCACCCAAATTGAATAAGGGAATTCTTACGGCTCATCCTGCAGATTATGTTTTAGCTCAGCAAAGTTTTACGAAACAGGAGAAGATACTTTTGAGCTGCTGACGCATTATAATGATTTATAGTTTTTAATGTTGTTGGTCAGGTGACCAATAACAACATCGGGGCGACCTACAACAACATGAGGGATTGTGGGGCGGTGGGGACACCGCCCACGGCGGGCCGGGGGGCGACCAACAACAACATGGGTGTCCCCACCAACCCGGCGACAATTTGAAATGCACCCAAATTGAATAAGGGAATCCTTACGGCTCATCCTGCAGATTATGTTTTAGCTCAGCAAAGTTTTACGAAACAGGAGAAGATACTTTTGAGCTGCTGACGCATTATAATGATTTATAGTTTTTAATGTTGTTGGTCAGACGACCAACAACAACATCGGGGGCATGAGGGAAGGGAATGCCGGCATATTCATAAGTACCTTTTAGCAGTGAGCAGTGGTTTAGGTTGTTTGTATATTTGATAAAATTGTTTTTTCTATGGCTGAAGAACCATCAAAACTAATAAACACAAACGAACCTTCTACACTTGCTAAAATAGTAATGGAAGTGGAACTCCTTAATGAAAAAGAAAAGCTGGTTATGTTAAGGCAGATTAGAATGAGAAAAGCTTTGCTTATGGCTGAAAAGCTAAAAGGTTCAGTTAAACCTAACAAAATAACTCTAAATGAAATTGTAGCTGAGCAAAAGAAAATGAGAAAAGAAAAGAAAAAACATGCAGGAAGCTAATTTCGTAATAGATGTAAATATTTATGTCAGCTACAGCATTGCACCTATTAAACGGGCTGAATTGTCATTCAATAGCTGATAAAACAAATCTAAATCGTCATTTTTTATATTACTTCGAAAAGCTGTCCCTGTCTTTTCTTTTACTCTACCAGTTTCTGCATTATATGTAGTTATTAAATCGCCGATAAAAGAAGTTAATTCAGTTTTCGACTTCGATTTATTTTGAATTTCCTGTGCTAAGCCGTATCGTATTTCAAATTTCCTTTGGTCTTTAGGTGTATATTGAAGACTAACCGTACTCTTACGGATTGCGTATGCTACTGCTTGAAAACCTTTGTTTTCAATAATCTCTTTTAAGTTTGGTTCCATTTCGGTATAAAATTTAGTAAGTGTTTCTATTTTGATTGGTTTTATATAGTATTTGCTGTCAGTTAAAGATTTACTTAAATAATCTCCATACCAATAGGAGAATTTGAAATAGCTTTTTAAGTCAGAGCCTGAAATGAAATTGCGATAACTTTGTAAACCCTGAATGGACTCTCCAAATTCTTCAATCCCACTGATTATTTTAATTTGTTCTTCCAAAATTTCTATCCAATTATCAGCTTGTTCTTTATTATTTATTTCAATAAAATATGGCGTTTGGATAAAAGCTATATTGACTACCGCTTTATTCTGTCCTAAATCTTTTTGATATACAGAATGAAGCCCTGAAACTGTATTTTTTATTCGTCCTATTTTGTACTCTGAAGAGTGTTCAATAAATCTTTGTATAAGAGTTAGTATATTAATAATGTCAATTTTGATTGGTGAACTTCCTTTGATTGTTTTTTTGAAATTAGAAACTATCTTGTTTTTTGCTTCATTTTCTATTTTTATAAACTCAGGCACAAAAATTTTCAGATCGTAACTTTTTCCAACCTTTACAGGTTTACAAAGCATATTATTTAATGAGCCAGAAATTTTCATTGCTTCACAAAACCAACTCGCTTTAAAATTAATTCCATTAAGCCCATTTGCCTTATTCTTATTTAGTCCTTTACCTTGATTTGGATTGTATAATTGAAGTGCCGTAGCTTGTTGTTCAAAATTTATTTTGTTTGTTTTTACAATTTGAGAGATTTTAGTAAACGTGTCTTTTGTGTAATAATCTAAAATGTCATAAACTGCATCTTTGAAGTAGGTTTGGTTATTATGCAGATTGTCAAATAACTTTTTAAAACCAGAGTACTGATTTGGAGAAATTAGTTGTCTGTAAACATCATATTCTTCATCAATCTTTTGTGAACCTTCTGAGCTATACTTTTCCTCTAATGTC
>MWVY01000027.1_pt1 | contig 30259 bp, 26 predicted proteins | sample 1047251 | NCBI WGS metagenome assembly MWVY01 (sample SAMN06349983, study PRJNA376086) | soil metagenome | isolation source: MS7-5 sample Antarctic (ecotone) soil | place: Antarctica | collected 2015-01-13
AACCTATGAAATACAAGCTGTTCTTGCTAATGCCGACAGAACGCAGTTCATAGAATCGAATAAAGTAAGTATTGAGATACAAGAGCCGACTGGATCAGACCGCGAAGCATATAATTTGATAAAAAAACAGTTCGTCAAAAGAATATTTATTTAGCGGCGCACAGTTTAATAAGGTGAAAAATACTTTGGGAGCAATAACTACAAGATTTCCAAATAGTGTTTACGCAAAGGGTAGTTCTTTTGTGCTTGGAGAAGTATACTTTGGACGTAAAAACTATTCGCAGGCATTACTGAATTTGCTAAGACTGGAAAACGACAGAGATTTTATCTTTGCCGAAAAGGTAAGAAATTACTTGGCGGAAATCCGCCGATTGCCGATAAATCAACAGCAGTAAAATAGATACTTTCAAAACAATAATTCAATAAGCAGAAACATCGAAAAGCTATTTGTTTGGTAGATAAAACTATCAAAAAGGTAGCTTTATTTATGTAAAAGATATTTAAAGCCATTCAAAAAGATATTGTTGCCTTGCCTCGTTTGACAGTTTTAAGACGAGTGTCTAAAATCGCGTTAGTTTCTCAGCTAAATAATAACAGAGTTAAGGTTTTATAAAGTGATGAGCGAAAGCCCTGCGAACATCGAAAAACTTATCGGAGTTGAAGTTTCCAATTCTGCGCTGAAAGCCATTTGCATAAATAGAAACGGTATTTTGACGGATATTTATCAAGTTGCGACGGACAAAAATCAAGAAACTTTTGCTCAACTTGTCAATTTTATCAATGAATTAAAGAATAAATTTGGCGGTTTTGACCAAATCGGGATTGCCGTGCCGGGACTTGTTCACGCGCAGACGAAACGAGTTGCTTTTTCAACTTATATTCCCGAACACGAGCAAATTGATTTTTTAACCGAACTGGAAACTGCTGTCCGATTGAAAATTACGATTGAAAACGACGCCAACGCCGCAGCTTACGGTGAATTTCTGCAAGGCGCGGGGCGCGATTCAAAAAGTATGTTTTATGCGACGCTCGGCACAGGCATCGGCGGAGCATTGATTTTAAACGGCAAAATCTGGCGCGGCGTATCCGGTTTCGCTGGTGAATTTGGACATATCGCCATTAATTCGGACGGAGTAAAACTTGAAGATGTTGCCTCTACTGCCAATATCGTCCGGCGCACACGAAGCCGTTTTCATCAAGACCAAACTTCCTCGTTAAGCAAATTAACCGAAGAAGAGATTAGATTGTCGAATGTAGTGCGGGCGGCGCAAAAAGAGGACGATTTTGCCCGAATGATGCTCGAAAGAACGGGAACGTATATCGGCACGGCACTCGCCGGTGTCATAAATTTACTTAATATCGAAAAAATTGTCGTCGGCGGCGAGATTTTGCAAGCCGGATATCTGGTTTTGGACGCAATTATTCACCGCGCACGGGAACTTGCTTTCCCGCCGTCATTTGAAGCAACCGAAATTGTCGAAGGCGAACTTGGCGAAAACGCCGCCGCTGTCGGTGTCGCTTTACTTTTAGTCGAACCTTAATGTTTCAAAAATTGGAAAGTTTAATTAACGTTATCAGTTAAACTTATTTAGTGAAAACTTGCACAAAGTCTGTAAAAAATTTATTTTTAATGTAGAATTTGCGGAATTTGTGAGATTCTGTAAAATCAATTTTAGGTTTTACAAGAAGTCTTAATAAATAGAAAATCTTGAGTTTATTAAATTTACCTTAAATTTATAAAAATTTAGGACTCGGCAAACTATAAATTTTGGACAAGAGATAAAAAATGGCACAGATATTTCATCACGCAGCAAACAATGTTGCGAAAATAAGTATAGTCGTTGCAATACTTCTCGGAGGTGTGGCGTTTTTTGTTTATTCGCAGGTTGCACGTTCTTCTTATCTGACCGGACGTTACGCAGAAAAGCAACAACCCGTGCAGTTCAGTCATAAACACCACACGGGCGACGACGGCATTGATTGCCGCTATTGTCATACATCGGTTGAAACTTCGTATTCGGCAGGTATTCCGCCGACGGAAACTTGTATGAACTGCCACAGCCAAATTTGGGCGGACAGCCCGTATCTTGAGCCGGTTCGCGCCAGTTATCGGGAAAATAAACCGATTGAATGGGAAAGAGTTCACGATTTGCCCGAATATGCGTATTTCAATCACAGTATTCACGTTGCCAAAGGTGTCGGCTGCTCGACCTGCCACGGGCAAATTGACACGATGCCCGCCGTTTTTCAAGTAGAAACTTTGCAGATGGAATGGTGTTTGTCGTGCCACCGCGAACCGGAAAAATATATTCGTCCGAAATCGGAAATTTACAATATGCAGTGGGATGGAAACGATTTATCGGCAGACGAAAGAAATCAATTAAAAGCCGATTATAAAATTCGTCAGAAGGAAGTATTGACAAGCTGTTCTACTTGTCATCGGTAAGAAATATGCCGCAAAAAGGCACAAAAACGCAAAAAAAAGAAATATGAAACCACAGATTAACACAGATAGACGCAGATAAAATTTTTGTGCTTTTTGTGCTTTTTTGTGGCTGATAAATTGAGGAATCAAAAATAAAATGCCCAGCAAAGACAGCAAAACTAACTTTGCATTACTGCGAGATAAAATTCTCCAAAAGAGCGGAAAAGATTATTGGCGGAGCGTCGAAGAATTCGCTGACGCGTCGGAATTTGAAGAATTCGTCAAGCACGAATATCCAAGCCAAGCCGAAGAATGGGAAGACGGTTTGAGCCGCCGCAACTTTATTAAAGTGATGGGCGCGTCCTTAGCATTTGCCGGATTGAGCGGCTGCGTGATTCAACCGGCGGAAAAAATTGTGCCGTATGTTCGCCAACCCGAAGAAATCGTGCCGGGAAAAGCTCTGTATTTTGCAACGGCGATGTCGCTCGGCGGCATTGCGACGGGTTTGCTCGCTGAATCAAACGAAGGTCGTCCGACTAAAATCGAAGGCAATCCAGAACATCCGGGCAGTTTGGGCGCGACGGATGTTTTCGCGCAAGCCTCGCTTTTGCAGATGTATGACCCGGATCGTTCGCAGGCAACTCTCTATCGCGGAAATCCGACGACCTGGCAAAATTTTATGTCCGCTATTCGCGCTGCGATTGATGAGAATCGCGTGGACGGCGGCGCAGGCATTCGATTTTTAACCGAAACCGTTACCTCCCCGACGCTTATCGGGCAATTCAAGCAAATTCTTACCGAACTTCCGAATGCCAGATTATATCAATATCAGCCGGTCAATACCGATAATGCAATGGCTGGCGCACAGATGGCTTTCGGCTCGCCGGCTCACACGGTTTATAAATTTGACCAAGCGCAGCGTATTTTGTCGCTCGATGCCGATATATTTTCAGGTTTTAATGTTCGTTACATCAAGGATTACACCAAAGCCCGTGCTTTTTCCGAAGAAAAGAAAGAGATAAATCGTCTTTACGTCGTCGAAACGACAATGAGTTTAACGGGCGCGAAATCCGACCACCGTTTGCCGGTCAAACCAAGCCAATTGCCGGAAATTGCCAAAGCGATTGCAGCGGCTCTGGGAGTTTCGGGCGCAAATCCGTCAACTGCAGGTTTTACGCCGGAAACCGTGCAGTGGATTGACGCGATGGCGAAAGATTTACTCGAACACAGAGGCAGGTCAATCGTCGTCGCCGGTGATAATCAACCGCCGATTGTTCACGCGCTGGCTCACGCAATAAATGCCGCGCTCGGAAATATCGGGCAAACGGTTGTTTATACCGAGCCGCTGCATCCGAATGCGGAAATGCTCCAAGTTGAAAATTTGCGCCGATTGATTAGCGAAATTGACGGCGGCGCGGTGAAAATGCTTGTCATTCTGGGCGCAAATCCGGTTTACAACACGCCGTCAGATTTAAAACTAAATGCGGAGAGAATGAATAAAATTCCGCTTCGCGTTCACGTCGGAATGTATGGCGACGAAACCGCCGAACTTTGTCATTGGCACGTTTCGGAAAAACATTATCTTGAAATGTGGAGCGATACACGCGCCTATGACGGCACGGTTACATTTGTTCAGCCCTTGATTCAACCGCTTTATGACAGCAAGAGCATACACGAAGTTGTGCAGGTTTTTGCTCAAGAAAATTACGATAAAAAAGATTACGACATCGTTAAAGAATTTTGGCAAAAGCAAGGTTTGACAAATGCGCCGCTCACTTTGGGGCTTGTGCCAAACACAACGGCAAATGCCGCAGCACAAAATGGAGAAGTGAGAACCCAAACCGCGCTGACAGCAACTCCAGCCGCAACTCCGGGCGCGACAACAGCAGCATCACCGACATCTGCGCCGCAATCTGCACAAACAGGAAATACGGCTTCTTCTGCTCCAAACCAAACTGCGCCGGCTGCAGCGGCTTCTCCTGCGTCAAATAATTTTGAAGATATGTGGCGAAGAGCTGTTCACTTGGGTTTTATTCCAAATTCGGCAGCACCAACCAAATCGGTTTCCGCGAACACCGAATTTTTGGCGCAGCCGGCGGCAAATCCGATAGTCAGCAGCGGTGCATTGGAAATTTCAATTTTGCCCGACCCGACCATTTATGACGGACGTTTCAGCAATAGCGGTTGGCTGCAGGAACTTCCCAAACCTTTAAACAAAGTAACTTGGGACAATGTGGCTTTGGTCAGTCCGCGCACTGCCGCACGTCTGGGCATTAACCAGGACATTAAATACAACGAGTATGCGGGCGGAGAGCAAGGAACAACCTTTGTCAACACTAAAGGCGGAAATTTATTTTCCGATTTGGCAACGCTCACTTATCAAGGTTCGATAATAAATAAACCTGTTCCGATGTGGATTGCGCCCGGTCAGCCCGACGATGTAATTACGATTTATCTCGGTTACGGACGAACACGCGCCGGACGAGTCGGCACGGGCATCGGTTACAATGCTTACGATGTCCAAAAAGCCGACGCGATGTGGTATGGCACGGGCGATATAGCAAAAACCGGAATGCAAACGACAATCGCTTCGACGCAAATCCATTTCAATATGGAAGGACGCGACATCTTGCGCGTTTGGGACATTAATGATTTGGATAATGAAATCAAGCACGGGCATCAGGAAAACTTTTACGACGCTTCGATGTATCCAAAGTTTGAATATTTGGGCAACAAATGGGGAATGACAATTGATTTGAATTCCTGCGTCGGATGCAACGCCTGTATTATCGCATGTCAGGCGGAGAATAATATTCCGGTGGTCGGCAAAGAGCAGGTTGAACGAAGCCGCGAAATGCACTGGCTGCGGGTTGATACATATTTTAGCGGCGAAGATATTAACGACCCGTTAGGACCGCATTTTCAGCCGGTTTTGTGTCAACAATGTGAACTCGCGCCGTGCGAAACGGTTTGTCCGGTTCACGCGACGGTTCACAGCGCGGAAGGTTTGAACGATATGGTTTATAACCGTTGTATCGGAACGCGCTATTGCTCGAACAACTGCCCGTATAAAGTCCGGCGTTTTAATTTTCTGCTTTATCAGGATTGGAATACGCCGCAGTATAAATTGATGCGAAACCCGGAAGTTTCGGTGCGCAGTCGTGGCGTGATGGAAAAATGCACTTACTGCACACAGCGCATCGCGGCGGCACGAATCGAAGCCGAAAAATCCGAGCAAAAAATTCCCGACGGCGCGATTTTAACGGCGTGTCAGTCGGTTTGTCCGGCGGACGCGATTGTTTTCGGCGATTTGAATGACAAAGACAGCAAAGTCGTTAAATTAAAAAACGACCCGCGAAATTACAATTTGCTTAACGATTTAAACACGCAGCCGCGCACGACTTATCTGGCGGCTCTGAAAAATCAAAACAAGGAAATGCCCGATTATATTGTGCCGAAGATAAGAGAAAGTAATCTGGAAGAACCGGGCGAGATAGGAGTGCAGCCGACCGAATCGGAACATTAGTTTTTGAGGAAAGCTATGGAAGACGTAAAAGAAATTCAAAGAAGACTTCATCCGCCAATGGTCGAAGGCGACCATACTTTTGCCACCGCGACGGATAGAATCAGCGATATAACGCTGAAAAGGAAAACGCCGTTCGGTTGGTTTATCGGGTTTGGCATCGGGTTTATTCTCCTCCAAATTATGATGATAACGGTAACTTATCTTGTTTTTACCGGTATCGGCATTTGGGGAACTAATCAGCCGGTTGGTTGGGCGTTTCCGATTATCAATTTTGTCTGGTGGATTGGTATCGGACACGCGGGAACGCTGATTTCCGCGATTTTGCTGCTCTTAAATCAAAAATGGCGAACTTCAATCAATCGTTTCGCCGAAGCAATGACGCTTTTCGCGGTGGCTTGTGCGGGTGTCTATCCGTTACTGCACACTGGTCGCCCATGGCTCGCTTACTGGATGTTCCCGTATCCGAACACGATGGGGATGTGGCCCCAATTTCGCAGCCCTTTGATTTGGGACGTTTTTGCGGTTTCAACTTATGCGACTGTTTCGCTTCTATTTTGGTATGTCGGCTTGATTCCCGACCTTGCGACTTTGCGCGACCGGGCGAAAAACAAATATTTTAGAATCGCCTACGGATTACTCTCGATGGGTTGGCGCGGTTCGGCGCGGCATTGGCATCGTTATGAAATCGCCTATTTGCTTTTGGCAGGACTTTCCACGCCGCTTGTGCTTTCGGTTCACTCAATCGTTAGTTTGGACTTTTCGGTTTCGCAGCTTCCGGGCTGGCACGCGACAATTTTCCCGCCGTATTTTGTGGCAGGGGCGATTTTTGCGGGCTTTGCGATGGTGCTGATTCTGTGTATTCCGCTTCGAGTTTGGTATAACCTGAAAGATTTTATCACCGACACGCACCTTATTTATATGGGCAAGGTGATGTTGGCGACCGGTTTAATCGTCTGTTATGGTTACGTGATGGAAGCATTTTTCGGTTGGTATAGTGCCGGTGAATTTGAGGTTTTTATGATAAAGAACCGTATTTGGAACGGTCCTTACTGGTGGTTTTATTGGCTTTTGATTTTGTGCAACGGCGTATCAATTCAATTTTTGTGGTTCAAACGTTTTCGTGAAAGCGCGTTCTGGCTGTTTATCATTTCTTTGGTTGTCAGTGTCGGAATGTGGCTAGAGCGGTTTGTAATTATTGTTACGAGTTTGCACCGCGATTTTCTGCCGTCTTCGTGGGCGATGTATGCACCGACGATTTGGGATTGGTCAATGTTTTTCGGCACAATCGGATTGTTTGTCACCTTGATTTTCCTGTTTGTCAGGTTTCTGCCGGTGATTTCGATTTTTGAGGTTAGAACACTTTTGCCCGAAGCCAATGTTCACGGACATCAGGAAGATTTTGAAGAGAATGTTTTGGAATCGCAGCGAGGAATTAAGTCGTAAGTTTGGTAAAATTGAAATTGTAATCAGCCGACTCTGCCCGCATTCGGAATATCAGGGCAACTCACCCATGTCAAGCCGTCTGCCAGCACAGACGGCTGATTACAAGCGATAAAAAGTTATGGACAAAAATATCTACGGATTGTTAGCTGAATTCGATACGGCGACGCAAATGGTTGACGCGGCGCGTGCAATTCGGGATGCGGGTTATACGAAAACCGACGCTTTTTCGCCGTTTCCGCTTCACGAGATTGACGAAGCACTCGGTGTGAAAAAAAGCATTTTACCGTTTTTGGTTTTAGGCGGCGGAGTTGCCGGCTTGTTGACCGGACTCGGTTTGCAGTATTACGTCCATGTCATTGATTATCCGCTTGTCGTCGGCGGTCGCCCGTTTTTCAGCTTGCCGGCATTCATTCCGCCGATGTTTGAGTTGACAATTCTATTTGCGGCATTCACGGCGGTTTTCGGAATGCTTTTTCTCAACGGTTTGCCGCAGCCGTATCATCCGGTTTTTAATGTGCCGCGTTTTGCTTTGGCAACGAGAGAGAAATTCTTTTTAGTGATTGAAGCCAAAGACCCGAAGTTTGATTACGAGGAAACGAAAAGTTTTATGGAAAGCCTGAATCCGCAGGAGGTTTTTGATGTCGAGGAATAATTATCAGTTATCAGTCATCAGTCATCAGTTATCAAAATTCGGAAAATGGAAAATGCTCTGTTTACTGCTGACCGTCGGCTGTTCACTGTCTGCGGGTTGCCGTTACGATATGCAAGATCAACCGCGTTATAAAGCCTATGAAAAGAGTGAATTCTTTAGCGATGATAAAGCGATGAGAGATTTGCCCGAAGGCACGGTGGCGCGTGGTTTTTTGCGTGAAGATAAGGCTTTTTATACAGGCAAAAAGGAAAATGCCGGAACGACGACCACGCCGGTTGAAACAACGACGGACGCTTCCGGCAATACGTTAGTGTCAAGTTTTCCCGACGCGATTGAAGAATTTCCCGTGCCTGTTACCAAAGAATTGCTTGACCGCGGCGAAGAAAGATATAAGATTTTCTGCATCGTTTGCCACGGTCCGGTTGGAAACGGCGATGGAATGATTGTCCGACGCGGATTTCCGCAGCCGCCGACCTATCACGACGACCGTTTGCGAAACGCGCCCGTCGGACATTTTTTCGACGTGATGACTAACGGCTGGGGCAAGATGAACAGTTACGCATCGCAAATTCCGCCTGCCGACCGTTGGGCGATTGTGGCATATATTCGGGCTTTGCAAATCAGTCAAAATCCAAGCGGAATGAGTTCATTGCCAATGACGGAAACAGGAAACACGACAAATACGACGGCAACGCCGTCCGCGTCGCCGAATGCAAACACACGAGGAGGCGCGAAATAAAATGACAAACGCGAAGTTTGACGCTGCGGATTTTCAAGCACCGGCGGAAGTAAATCGCTGGCGCACGCTGGCACTCGGTATCGGCGGAATTTTTACGATTATTTGGGCAATCGGGTGTTTTTTTAATGTCGAACAGGGATTGCGTTCTTGGCTGTTGGGTTTTATTTTCTGGGGCGGCATCGGCATCGGAAGCATTGGCATTTTACTCTTGCAATATTTGACTGGCGGTGCGTGGGGCGTGGTTATTCGCCGTTTTGCCGAAGCCGGTTCGCGCACACTGCCGCTTCTTTTTATACTATTTTTACCAATTTTAATCGGCGTTTCTTCGATGTATGAGTGGACACATCTGAATGACCGGATTATTCAACATCGTCAGCCGTATTTAAGCATTGAATGGTGGATTTTCCGCGCCGTTTTGTATTTCGTTTTGTGGGGCGTGATGGTGTATTTGCTCAATAAATGGTCGTGGCAGCAAGACCAGAGCGACAATTACGAAGATTCGGCGAAATTTTTGGCAGATGCGTCAAAGTTTTCCGGTCCGACAATGGTTTTCTTTGTGCTGGTCGTCAGCTTTGCCGCGATTGATTGGGTAATGACGCTTGACCCGCACTGGTATTCGACAATGTGGGGATTTCTTTTTGTCGCGGGTTGGGCTTTGAGTTGTTTCTGCTTTATGGTGGCGATTATGGCGGCACTTGCCGATAAACCACCGATGAATCGCGTTTTGGGAAAAAGACATTTTCACGACATTGGTAAATTGATGCTCGCGCTGGTGATGGTTTGGGCGTATTTCAATTTTTCGCAGTATCTGATTATCTGGTCGGGAAATTTGCCCGAAGAAACAAATTGGTATCTCACGCGCCAGGAAGGAGCGTGGGGCGCAATTGGCGCGATTTTGATAATTTTACATTTCGCTTTTCCTTTTCTCGTTTTGCTTTCGCGGGACATCAAGCGAAACGCCAGATGGCTGGCGTATCTGGCGTTTTTTATTCTGCTTCTCAGACTTGTTGATATGTATTATATGATTGGTCCGAGTCCGAGAATCGGAATGCACGGACAGGAAGTTCCATTCGCGCTTAGTTTTAGCTGGATGGATATTGTCGCACCCATTGCGGTCGGCGGAATTTGGCTGTGGTGGTTTTTCGGTGAACTGATGAAACGTCCGCTTGTTCCCGTCAACGACCCGTTTTTGGAAAATGCGATTGAGCATGGGAAGCATTGAGAATTACGAATTTCAAATTACGAATTACGAATTAAAGAAATATTCTAACATTCGTAATTTGAAATTCGTAATTCGTAATTGATTAAAATTATGGCTAAACACGAAAAAACTTTTGTAGATTACGATAAACCTTATGAAACAAATCTCATCGGGTTTCGCGGAGTAATTTATTTTGGTGTCGGATTATTTTTGTTGATCGTCGTAACTTTCGGTTTGATGTGGTTTTTGCAGAATATAATGGAAGAGCAGGCAATCGAAGCTAAAGACCAAAAAAATCCGATGGCGATGAATGAACAAGAGCGTTTGCCGCCCGAACCGCGTCTGCAAGCTGCGCCCGGTTTTGGGGTTGATTCTGTGCCGGGTCGCGTTAATCTTGAACTGAATGCACCGCAATCGGAATACCGCGAACTGCACCAGCAGTGGGAAAAAATTTGGAAAGACGGACAAACAGATCCGCAAACGGGAACGGTTATTTCTTTGCCGATTGAACAGGCAAAAGAAAATTTTTTGCAGGAAAATGTTAAGTCTGATAGTAGCGAGAAAGAACAAAAGATGTTGAAGGATTCGCGTTCAATGTTTTCGTCTTCGAGCGCGGGGCGCGTCGCTTCAGATGTGAGAAGATAAAAAGGCAAAATTTGGAATTCCGAATTTGAGGTAAAAAATGAAAAAAAGTTCAGCTATTTCAGCAGTTTTGAAACTGACACTTTTATTAAGTTTGAGTGTTTTGTTAATTCCGGCAATCGTTTCGGCACAAAAGGCAGAGCATTATAATTCGCCGCTTTATTCGCCGAAAACATATGACCCGAACCAAGCGGGAACAAGCAACGGTATGCCGCCGATTTTGCAAAAGGTCGGCATTGAGCAAAAACTTAACGGGCAACTGCCGATTGACGCACAGTTTAAGGACGAAAACGGCAATATCATCAAACTCGGCGATTATTTTAATAACGGCAAGCCAGTTATTTTGGCACTCGTTTATTACGAATGCCCGATGCTTTGCAATGAAGTTTTAAACGGTTTGACAGGTTCGCTAAAAGGCATTTCGTTTAATGCGGGCAAAGATTTTGATGTGATAGCAATCAGCTTTGATGCGCGTGAGAACGAGAAACCGGATTTAGCCAAAAACAAAAAAGCCAGCTATCTGGCGAGATACGGGCGCGAAGGCGCGGAAAACGGCTGGCATTTTCTAACCGGAACACAACCGGAAATTGACAAAGTAACACAAGCCGTCGGATTTAATTATATGTTTGACGAAAGCACCAATCAATTTGCCCACGCCGGCGGAATTATGGTTCTGACACCCGAAGGCAAACTTTCGCGCTATTTTTACGGCATTGACTACGCGCCGAAGGATTTGAAATTCGGCATTATGGATTCGGCAAACAATAAAATCGGAAATCCGGCTGAACAATTATATCTTTATTGTTTCCATTATGATCCGGCTTCAGGAAAATACGGTTTTGCGATTTTGAAAGTTTTGCGGCTGATGGGAGTTGCTACTGTTCTCGGTTTAATCGGTATGTTCTTGGTTTTTTGGCGATATAATAGAAGGTAAAGCGGCAGATTTGAAATCTGGAATTTCTTAAAAGGTTATGCAACAGAATTCTTCGTGGGTTCCATTATTTCCCGAACAGGCTTCGACTTTCGCGTGGCAGGTAGACGGATTGTATTTTTATTTGCTCGCCGTCAGCGCGTTTTTCACTGTTGGAATTGCCGCGGCGATATTTTTTTTCGCCGTGAAATATCGTGAAAAAGAAAAATACGCGACGGGCGCGGAAATTCATGGGTCAATAGCACTCGAAACGCTGTGGTCAATTATTCCATTTATCATCTCAATCACTATTTTTCTCGGCGGCGCAATCGTTTTTTACAATCAATATCGTCCGCCCGCCGATGCAATGGAGATTTACGTTGTCGGAAAGCAATGGATGTGGAAACTTCAGCACGAAACAGGTCAGAGAGAAATTAATGAACTGCACATTCCCGTCGGGCGCAATGTCAAGCTAACAATGACAACCGAAGATGTTATCCACGACTTCGCTATTCCGGCATTTAGAACCAAAATTGACGTTGTGCCGGGACGATATACGACCATTTGGTTTAACGCGACAAAGCCGGGTAAATATCGCTTGCAATGTATGGAATACTGCGGATTAAACCATTCGGGAATGAACGGTTGGGTTTATGTAATGGAGCAGCGCGATTTTGACAATTGGTTGAGCGGAAATGTGTCAGGTCAAACGCCGGTTGAAGCGGGCAGAGATTTATTTGAAAATAAACTCGGCTGCGCTTCGTGTCACGCGGGCGGAGCTAATCAGCGCGGCGCGGTGCTTGAAGGTTTATTCGGTAATCAAGTTAAATTAACTAACGGGCAAACCGTTATAGCTGATGAAGAATACATCCGCAATTCAATTTTGAACCCGTCCAGTCAAGTCGTGGAGGGCTATCAGCCGATTATGCCGACCTTCAAAGGTCAGATTACGGAAGAACAGCTCATTCAACTTGTCGCTTACGTTAAATCTTTGAGCGGCAGCAATAACGGCAGCAGTTCGACTCCAACCGGCGGCACGACCACGAATTCAGGCAACGGAAATATGATGAGAACAGGAGAGGCAAACTCAAACAATCCGGTTGCGCCGCAAGCCAATCGGGGCGGTACAAACAGTCAGGGAAGTAATCCGAATGCGCCGAAGAATCAGCCCGAACCGACTAATAGGCAGAGATAGAGTATTTATAACAAGGGAAAGTAGTAAATAGTTATGGAAAACGTAAATGCAGCAAATGTTGGAAATATCAGACCCGAACCGAAGGTAAATTATTTGACAAACGGTTTTACGGCAAAATCTTGGCTTTTGACAAAAGACCACAAGCGGATTGCGATTCTGTATTTGTTGACGGTTTCGGTATTTTTCGCGCTCGGTGGTATTTATGCTTCATTAATTCGGCTTGAACTGCTGACGCCGGCGAGCGATTTGCTCGAATCGGGAACATATAACCGGGTCTTTACGCAGCACGGAGTCTTGATGGTTTTCTTTTTTCTGATTCCGTCAATTCCGGCGATTTTGGGAAATTTTCTGATACCGATTATGATTGGCGCGAAGGATTTGGCGTTTCCGAAAATAAATCTGCTCAGTTGGTATCTTTTTATGGCAGGTGGCGGTTTAACGCTTTACGCTTTAATGCTGGGCGGTGTTGATACGGGTTGGACTTTTTACACGCCATACAGCACGACCTTTTCCAATAGTTACGTGATGTTGGTTGGGATGGGAATTTTTATCAACGGGTTTTCTTCAATTCTGACCGGACTGAACTTTATCGTTACGATTCACACGATGCGTGCGCCGGGAATGACCTGGTTTCGCTTGCCGCTTTTCGTCTGGGCGCATTACGCGACAAGTTTGGTAATGCTTTTGGGAACGCCGGTTATTGCTATCACAATTTTGCTGATGGCTTTAGAGCGTCTTGCTCACGTTGGTATCTTTGACCCGGCAATCGGCGGCGACCCGATTTTGTTCCAACATTTATTTTGGTTTTACTCGCATCCGGCGGTTTATATTATGGTTTTGCCGGGAATGGGCGTTATCTCAGAATTGATTTCCAATTTTTCGCGCAAGAAAATTTTCGGCTACGAATTTATCGCTTTTTCGAGTATTGCAATTGCCGTTTTCGGTTTCCTTGTCTGGGGACATCATTTGTTTGTCAGCGGACAATCAATTTACGCGGGTTTGGTTTTCTCATTTTTGAGTATGGTGGTTGCCATTCCTTCGGCAATTAAGGTGTTTAACTGGACGGCGACGCTTTACAAAGGTCATATTTCCTACGATACGCCGATGCTTTACGGCTTATTCTATATCGGACTGTTTCTAATCGGCGGATTAACCGGACTGTTTCTCGGCGCAATGGGCTTGGATGTGCATTTAACCGATACTTATTTCGTTGTTGCGCATTTTCATTATGTAATGGTCGGCGGAAGTGTTCTGGCTTATCTCGGCGGTTTGCATTACTGGTGGTCGAAAATTACGGGCAAGTTATACTCGGAATTTTGGAGCAAAATTTCCGCGATGCTCGTTTTCGTCGGATTTAATTTAACATTCTTTCCGCAATTTATTTTGGGATATATGGGAATGCCGCGCCGTTATGCTTCATACCCGGAAGAGTTTCAGGTTCTGAATATCTTCTCGACGGCGGGCGCGTCAATTTTGGCAATCGGCTTGGTAATGCCGCTGGTTTATTTTACATATTCAATCTTTTTCGGTGAAAAAGCACCGGCAAATCCGTGGCTGCTGCCCGGACTTGAATGGCGCACATCTTCGCCGCCACCGACTGAAAACTTTGAGGAAACACCGATTGTTACTTGGGAAGCCTACGATTTTACCGAAGAAAGCGGTCTGGATTTGGAAGACGCGAGAAATAAATATAAGGTAACGGTTTAATCAGTTATCAGTCAACGGTCAACAATAAAACTGATAACTGATAACTGAAATTATGAATACACACGAACACTATCATCCGCCTGGTCTTCAGCATCAATTTGAAGATATGGCGCAACAAGCGGAATCCGATGCGATTGGAATGTGGATGTTTCTCGTCCAGGAAATTATGTTCTTTGGCGGGCTGTTCACGGTTTATCTGGTTTTTCGTTCCAAATATCCGATGGCGTTCGCCGCCGGAAGTAACCATTTAAATGAGTGGCTCGGAATGGCGAACACGCTTATTCTTATTGTCAGCAGCTTAACGATGGCTTTGGCAGTTCATTACGCGCAACTCGGAAAGCGAAACGCGCAAGTCGTTTTAATTATTCTGACAATGCTTTTCGGCGTAGCGTTTTTGGGCATTAAGGCGTATGAATACGCGGAGAAATATAACGAAGGTATTGTCCCTGTATTAGGTTTGAACGCAAAAACCGATAAAAATATCGCTGCAAAAGATGAACATTACGCGGCAAATCCCGAATCACAAATAAGGAATTCTTTGGATTTTTCAGGTTCGGTTGAAAACAATCCTGATATTCACGCCGAAAACGGTCAAGCTGAACATGAAGAATATGTCAATCCGCGCGGTGATTTTATTTGGAAAGATATTACTTTAGCGAATAAAGCCTTAGCAGAAGGTTATCTAACCGATAGCGAAAAAATCGGCTATATGGCAAACGGCGAAATCAGCCAAGCCAAGTTTCAGGACAAAGTTCGCATCTTTTTTTGGATTTATTTTGCGATGACCGGACTTCACGCTTTACATATGGTTATCGGGCTTGGAGTTATGTCGTGGCTGTTGTGGAAGGCTTGGAAATATACTTATACGCCCGAATTCTACGCACCGGTGGAAATGGCGGGTTTGTATTGGCACTTTGTTGATATTGTTTGGATTTTCCTTTTCCCGCTGCTTTATTTACTCGGCAGACATTTCGGAGGACACGGTTAAAAAATGGCAGAACATAACACAGATAAAAACGAAGGATTTCATGACGCGGAACATCATATCGTTGCAATTCCGCTTTATTTAATGGTTTTCGGCATCTTGGTTTTCGGAACGATTTTGACATCAATTGTTGCCCGTTTTGACCTCGACTTTATTTTTCCGGGCGCAAATACGCTGTTGGCTTTGCTGATAGCTTTTACCAAAATGACGTTTGTCGCGCTGATTTTTATGCACGTCAAATACAGTTCGCGCTTGATTTGGCTGACGGCGATTGCCGGATTTTTCTGGCTGGCGATCATGTTTGCCTTTACGATGCAGGATTATTTAACACGTGCGCCGGGCGTTTTTAACAGGTAATTTTGAAAACTTAAAAATTTTGAAACGCGGAGCGGTGAGCAAAATGCTTATCTTTTCCGCGTCTTTTGCTTGTTAGGACAAACTCTTTTCCCGTGCTATCATTTTTGTTTTGGTTTTTAATTTAAAAGTATTTATAAAGATTTTTGTGGGAGTATTTTCAGGACAACAGACTGTTATCCGAAAACATCTCAACCGACTGATGTTAAAACAAAGCTATTCATTAAAATTATATTTTATTATTCTGATTTTGTTCACATTAATTCTTGGCGGATGCAGCGGCGGCATTATCAAAACAAAAGACAAACGGGCGACTTTGCTGAAAGCCGAAGACGCTACGCAAGCGCAGTTGATTGAACAAATAAGCAATTTTGCCAAAGTTAATTCGATGCGTGCCAAGATGGATTTGAAGTTTGAAGATAATTCCTACGCCGAACTTGGCATCGCGGAAAAATACCGAACGGCGGACGGCGAAGTGGTTGTTCAGCGTCCGGCAAGCATTTTATTAAAAGTCCAAGTTCCGGTTATTAAAACCGACGTTGTGCAGATGACTTCGGACGGCGAAAAGTTTCGCGTGGCAATTCTTGAAGACGGCGGAAGCGGAAAATACAAAAAATTTGTTTTAGGCACAAACAATGCGGATTATTCTGTTTTGCAGGATGAAGTCAGCAAAATGGATTTTGACAAAAACGGTAAGCTGTTAAAACAAAACGTCAATGCTTTTTCCAATCTGCGTCCGCAGCATTTTACCGATGCGATGCTGATGCGCTCCATTGATACCGCCGCCAATGTTTATGTGCAAAGCACAATTCTGCAAGAAGAAGAAACTCCTGACGTAGCAAAAAAATCACCTTTGGCGAAGGTTTTGCGCGGTTATTATCTGCTCGACGAACTTCGCAAAAATGATGACGGCAGTGTAACGATTTCGCGCCGTTTCTGGTTTGACCGAGTCGGCACGGTCAGACTTGCGCGGCAGCAGATTTTCGATGCAAAAGGCGAGATTGATTCGGATATTGTTTATGGAGATACCGGAAATTTGACGGACACGGGCGAATACAACAATTTGCCTTTGCGGATTGAGGTTACGCGCCCGAAGGAAAAATATAAAATGCGGTTGACCTACCAATCGCCCGAAACGGTTACTATCGGTAAGAATTATCCGGGTGAGGCTTTTGTTTTGGAAAATCGCTGGAATCTCGAAGAAGTTGATTTAGACAAAAAACTGCAGAGTGCAAAAAGTCAAAAAATAGGAAATGAAAATCAAAAAGCCAATGCACGAAATCAGTAAATTTGTAAATGGTTAATCGATGAGTTTTTACAATTGACTATTTGCCATTTATTATAACTTCTTAATGAACACGATTTTACAAACCGAAAATCTAACCAAAATCTACAAAATCGGAAAGGTCGAAACACACGCTCTGCGCGGTGTTTCGCTCGATATAAAACAAGGCGAATTTGTCGCCGTCATGGGACAATCCGGTTGCGGTAAATCCACGCTTCTTCATATTTTGGGCGGACTTCTTTCACCAACCGGCGGGAAAATTATCATTGACGACGAAGATTTATCAAAAGTTACCGATGCGCGGCGCACCGATATTCGGCGGCGTAAAATCGGTTTTGTGTTTCAAAGATTTAATCTTTTTCCGACCTTGACGGCGGACGGCAATTTGCGTCTGGCGGAACGAATCCATTCAGGAAACGGCGGAAATGCCGAACGGCGGCGCGAAGTTTTGAGTTTGCTGAAACTTGAAAACAAAATGAACAATAAACCGCTTGAACTTTCCGGCGGCGAACAGCAAAGAGTTGCGTTAGCGCGTGCCGTCATCAATAATCCGGCGATAATTTTGGCGGACGAGCCGACAGGGAATCTCGACACGGAAAATTCGCACATCGTGCTTGATATGTTCAAAGAATTAAACGAGCGTTACGGGCAAACGATTATAATGATTACGCACAACCCGAATGCCGCCGAAAACTGCAACCGTATTATAAACATGCGCGATGGCTTGATTATTGACGAATAATCAAACAAGATAGACAAAGGCGGGCAGGATGAAACCAATGATTTAAAAACATTTAGATTGAAAGTCCGAGTTTGTCTAACAAATAAAAATCCTGTTTGTCCTGTCTATCCTGTTTAGTTTTTTTAACGAATAGTAAATGTTCGAGTCAATCAAAAAACTTATTCTTTGGCAGTATGACCGCGAATCAACTCCATATCTTATTTTTTGTTTGCTGATTGTCGCATTTATCTTTCTCACGCCGAAAACTTGGTTTGACAAAAAAGAAAGGCTTGCAACCCAAACGGCGCGTTTAATCGTCAAACCGGAGGATTTTTCGCTGGATAAAAGCGTGATGGAAGGGCGGGTGAAAAATTGGAGCGGAAATCCAAACGCTGAAATTTTAGATTGGCACAAAAAGACGAATGCCGATGGCGAAACTATTTACGAGATTGACATTCGCTAGGCTTTTCCGATATTTTATACTTTTCAAACAACCTTCCGAACAACGATAACAACACATTTATACAGGAGTTATAATTTTTATGAAAACATTTTTAAGGCTAGGTTTTGTGGCAGTTGCACTTATTTTATTTTTCAACGCATTCGCCGTAACCGAAACAAAAGCTCAAGGCATTTTGGGTGATATTCTTAAACGAATGGAAGTAAATCACAACACTTTGGTGTCGCTTCGGGCAGATGTAAAGATGGTTAAATATGATTCGCTTTTGAAGGAGTCCGATACAACTGAAGGAAAGTCAATTTACTTGCCTTTAAAGGGACGCGACGCGCTCGTCAGGATTGATTGGACAAAACCGGCGCAGGAAACTTTAGCGGTGGCAGAAGGTCAATATGTTCTCTTTCGACCGCGCTTAAATCAAGCAATTATCGGCAATGCCAAGAACGCGAAAGGAAGCGGTAAGGCAAACAGCGCATTGAGTTTTATGAATATGTCGAAGGGACAACTGAAAGCCAATTACAACATTAAATATCTCGGACAGGAAAACGTCAGCGGCGGAATTCCGACCTGGCATTTGGAACTTACACCAAAAACAGCCCAAAATTATAAATCCGCCGAACTTTGGGTTGACAGCGACGGGATGCCGATTCAAGCGAAAGTGGTCGAAAAAAACAACGATACAATTACTATCCTACTTTCCAAACTTGAAAAAAATAAGACAATAAATACAAATGATTTTGTTGTTAAATTACCGAAAAATGTGAAACGCATTAATGGTTAAATTTTATTCAATATGGTTCTGCCAAAGGCTCTGGCTGTTATCTGCCGGAGCCTTTTGTTTGAAATTTGAAAAGACGGCGGATAAAAACTATAATTTCAAGTTTGGAATCATTAAACCTCTGAGGAAGTAATGGAATTAACTATAAGCGATGAAAAAACTAAAAGAATTATTGACTGAAGTTTTAGTCGAAATGATTCAGCGAAAACTTGAAGTTTTTCAGGAAATTTTTTTGGAAGCGTTAGAAGAAGTCGGTTTGGGAAACGCCATTGCAGAAGGTGGAAAAGACGATTTTGTTGGCGAAAATGAGATATTGAATGTTTTAGAAGGGTAAAAAGTGGAAATCAAATACGAGAAAAGTTTTGTTGAAAAGAGTAAAAGTTATTATTGATGAAGTTAAAAAGCCAAAAGTCTTAAAGAAATAAATAATCTTAAAAGATTAAAAGGTTATGATACTTTTTATTGAATCAAATTTGGTGATTATCGAGTCGGATTTGAAGTTATTGAAGACAAAGTAATTTTTACCCGATTTTTACATAGGAACGAGGTTTATCGGTTTTTCCGTAAAATAAGTTTATGCCAAAGGCAAGCAGTTTCAGTCGTTTTACGCGTGGAATCCGGCACACGATTCGCGCTTTTGCTTCAACTAAACATCCTGTTTTGGTTCACATCGTCCCGATGCGGCGATGCAATCTGGCTTGCGCTTACTGCAACGAATATGACAAAACGAGCGAGCCGGTGCCGATTGCGGAAATGCTCAAACGGATTGATAAATTGGCGGAATTCGGCTCATCCGTTATCACGATTTCCGGCGGCGAGCCGATGATGCATCCGGAAATTTACGAAATAATCGCGCGGATTCGGTATCACGGAATGATTGCCGGACTTATTTCCAACGGCTATTATTTTCAAACCGAGAAAATCAAAAAATTAAACGAAGTCGGTCTTGATTATCTACAAATTTCGATTGATAACGTCAATCCCGACGAAGTTTCCAAAAAGAGTTTGAAGGTTCTTGACGGCAAACTGAAAAATCTCGCCGAACACGCAAAATTTAAGGTTAACATCAATTCGGTGGTCGGCGGCGGCGTGGCAAATCCTGACGAAGCACTGGTTATTGCCAATCGCGCCGTTGAATTAGGATTTTCTTCAACTGTCGGCGTTATTCACGACGACGATGGTTTAATAAAAGGTTTAACGGAACGCGAAAAGGAAGTTTATAAAGAAATCAAAGCCAAAGGCACGCGAAGCTATGCGCGTTGGAATTGGTTTCAGGACAATTTGGTTGACGGCAAAGAGTATAATTGGAAATGCCGCGCCGGTGCGCGATATTTGTATGTTGACGAAGCGGGAATCGTCTGTTGGTGTTCACAGCAGCGCGGAACGCCGGGAATTCCTTTATTAGAATACACGCACGAAGATATGCGGCGCGAATACATCACCGAAAAATGGTGTGCGCCGACCTGCACAATTCAATGCGTTCACCAAGTCGGACACCTCGACGCTTGGCGCGACCCGCAAATTTCATTAAACGATTACAATAAACGCAATGGAAAAGGTTTGAAAAAAGAAACCGTCGCGCAGGTTTTAAGCGCGAAGTAAGTTTTTAAATACAAAAAATTGCGAATATTTGAAATAACTCAATCCAAATTATTTTATGCCCGAAACTTACGCCGAAAGCAATAAAAAACCAATCTACAACCGGCGATTTCTGATTGGTCTGGCGCGTGCCTTTGGCGGTGCGATTTTGTTTTCCTTTCCGTTGTTTATGACAATGGAAATGTGGTGGAACGGCTTTTTTATGGACAGATTTCGCCTCGCACTGTTTATTTTTCTCTCAATTCCTCTGCTTTTCGGATTGTCTTATTTTGACGGCTTTGAAAACACCAACAGTTTAAAAGACGACGCGGTTGATACTTTTGTCGCTTTTGCGGTTGGGTTTGTTAGTTCGGCGGCGATATTATCCGTCTTAAATTTAATAAATTCGGATATGTACACTGATGAAATAATCGGTAAAATCTCTCTGCAAGCCGTCATCGCAAGTTTTGGCGCGTTGTTTGCTCAAACTTTGCTCGGCGGCAATACCGACGATGACAAAAGCGATAAAAGTCCAAGCCTGATAGTTCAATATCTCGGACAACTTTTTTTGATGGCAGTGGGCGCGATTTTTCTTTCGATGAACATTGCCGCCACCGAAGAAATGATTTTGCTCGCCTACAAAATGACGAATTGGCACGCCATTATTCTTGCACTCGGAACAATTTTAATGATGCACGCCTTTGTTTATGCCGTCGAATTTAGCGGGCAGGAAGAAGTCCAACCTGAAGGAAGTTCAATGTGGAGTGCTTTTTTCCGCTATACGGTTGTCGGCTACGCGATAGTTTTGCTTATCAGTTTTTATCTTCTCTGGACGTTTGGAAGAGTGGACGGAACGGGAACAACCGAGTTGGTGAAATCAATTATTGTGCTTAGTTTTCCGGGCGCACTCGGCGCGGCGGCATCACGCCTGATTTTGTAAGCGGTAAAAATATGTCAGAACAAGAATCGAAACAAAAAAACTCTGATAACGAAAATTCGGAATCCGAACAAGCAGCCGAAAATCAGAAGAACGGCGAGGAACAAGAAATTCCGCTTCTTGAATGGATTGCGGCAGGCATTGGCTTGATATTAGTTGTCGGAGCAATTGGTTTTATGCTCTATCAGGCGATAACTTCAAAATTCGCGCCGCCAATTATTAAAATAACAATTGAATCGGTAGTTTCCACCGATACAGGTTATCTGGTTATTTTTGAAGCACAAAACACGGGCGAAGAAACCGCTTCCAATGTTGCGATTGAAGGCGAAATCAAAAACGGAGACGAAAGCGTGGAGAAAAGCGACGTTACGATTGATTATGTTCCTTCCTGCTCTAAAAGAAAAAGCGGATTATATTTTACAAAAAATCCGCAGCAGTTTGATTTGCAAATCCGCGCCAAAGGCTACGAAGAACCTTAAATGAATATTACAAAACGGCAATTCTCTCCGCTTGATTAACCGGAGCGGATTTCAGCCAAATGCGAGCCAACTTCGGAATAGATGACAGATAAAAGATGGTAATTATGCAAATATTTTTTTGACAAGCAAGATATTTTTACAAAATTTGCTTTCCGGCTATCTTCGTGGCACGTCTTCGCCAACCGTCCAGACCACAACCGAACTCGAAAGACCTAAACCTGAAAGCCGTCCCGCCATCATCACGATTGTTTCGCCCTTTTCGACCACATCTGCTTTGAGCAAAGTTTTTTCACCTTCTTTGAGCATTCCTTCGGTAGTTTTTGAATCTTCGTGGCAAAGCGGTTCAACGCCCCAAATTAAAGATAATTGATTTCGGACATCTTTGGTTGAAGTCAGCGCAAAGGTTTGCAGACCGGAACGAATTGACGACAATCGCCGCGCCATCACACCTGATTCGGTAAAAACTGCGACTTTATCCGTCAGCATTTCCCGCGCACACATCGCGGCGGCTTTGCACAATGCTTGCGAAGTTCTGCCCGTCGGTTCTTCCGAAAATTTGACGGGACGTTTTAATTTCGTGGTTTTGACCGTTTCCGCCGAATCAATAATTCGTTTCATCGTCGCCACGGCTGCGACCGGATATTTTCCCGCCGCCGTTTCCGCCGAGAGCATAACGGCATCCGTGCCGTCCCAAACGGCGTTGGCAACGTCGGACGCTTCGGCGCGGGTCGGACGCGGATTGTCAACCATTGATTGCAGCATCTGAGTTGCCGTAATCACAAATTTATCGTTCAAAACCGATTTTTCAATGATTTGTTTTTGATAGACAGGAACGAGTTCGGGGCTGGTTTCCACGCCCAAATCGCCGCGGGCGACCATCAAACCGTCGGTTGCTTTGATAATTTCATCCAGATTTTCAATCGCTTCCGCCTTTTCGATTTTCGCCACCAGAAGCGGTCTGCCCATCTTGCGTTTGTTCAACTTTTTGATTAAATCTTTGACTTCCGTACAGTCTTCCGCCCGCCGCACAAATGACAGCGCAATGTAGTCAACATCCTGCATTATCGCCCATTCCAAATCTTCGCGGTCTTTTTTGGTTAGCGAGGGAATCGGCAGTTTTGTGTTCGGCAGATTGATACCTTTACGTTCAGACAAAATTCCGCCGTTGACAACGAGCGTGATGACATCGGTTTTCGTAACCTTTTTAACCTTTAATTCAATCGCGCCGTCGTCCAGCAAAATTCTTGCGCCTTTTTCAACAAGTTTCGGCAATTCCTTAAAATTGGTCGAAACTTCCGTTATATTTCCGCTGATATCGCGCGAGGTAATGGTGAAATCGGCACCGGTTTCCAACGCTACGGGCGTGGCGTTTTGCAATAATCCGGTTCGGATTTTTGGTCCCGATAAATCAACCAGAACCGCTAACGGTTTATCCAATTTTTCCGCCGTGCGTCGCGCAATTTCCATTGTTGCGATGTGTTCGTCGCGCGTTCCGTGTGACATATTTATCCGCACGGCGTTGAGTCCGGCTTTGATAAGTTGTTCGATAACTTCAGACGTTTTTGAAGCAGGTCCGAGTGTGGCTAAAATTTTTGCTCGACGCATATATGTGTAATTTTATATTTTTTAAGAGAAGAAAATGTTACAACTTATCAGATTTATTTCTCAAATCAACAATTTCGATTTCATTGAAATTAACTTTCCCTTCTTTCGGCAAAGCGTTGTCGGCATAAACTGTCCATTTTATTTCCAAACCGTTTTTGCTAAGTTCCGCAAAATCTTCTTTGAGCGGGATTTTCCAGCTCATTGACATATTTCTCAAAAGCGGAAAATTCGCCTTAAAATTTTCGTCGCCGAATTCCTGATTGAGATTAAACAAACGATGCCGATAATACCTTCCGCCGTCTTTGACATTGATTTTGTTTTTAATATCGTGCAAAACCGCCACGGGAACATCCAAAAGACAGGCGACGTATTGCGCGAAAGCCGAGCCGACGTTACGGGCTTGAACAATTAAATTATAAAAAATCTGATTTTCCAAAGCTGTTATCTCAATCAAAAAAGTTAAAACAGTATTCGGCGTTTGCTCACGGAAAATCACATCGCGGACTTCGTAATCTTCCATCGGCACGGATTGAAAATTAAAGCGTTTGTAATAACGGTGGTCTGAGGCTTGATGCGCCGTGTTGCTTTGCGGAATTTCGACGACGTAGACAACATCATTTTCGCCGGAACTCAAATTAACCGAATAAATAACAATGCCGTCAATGCGCGGGCGAATCGCATTGATTATTTGCTCAACCCACTCGCGCGGAAATCTGGCGCGGTCAACCGGCGTTATTTTTTCCGGCAAATGGCGTTTGTCCGGCTCGGAATACTCGCTGATGCCGTAAATTAAAATCCCGCCTGCCGCGTTTGCCATTGCTGAGACATCTTTTGTGATTTCCTTTTTTTTGTAATCGGTTTTCTCAAGTGCTTCGGCGGATTTGTATTCAAGCGTCAGGCTTTCTTCAATCTCGCCGGTGATAAAGTTTTGAATTTTAGCTTCGTTCCAATTTTTCGCCATCTCTGCTAATCATTTATTTGAAGGCTTGTGCAAATTAAAGTTGTCTGTATTTCAAAGTTTGATTTTCCTGCAAAGGCGCAAAGGCGCAAAGAAAGAAAAAATAAACTTAAAAGGCGTGCTTTAGCTTTCCTTTGCGGCTTTGCGGCTTTGCGGGAAAGATTTTTGGCGTTATGCACGCGCCTTCATTTATTTTAATAATTTTAGATTCTACTCTTCTATTTCACACAATTGTTTAAGTTTCCGCAAATAATTCATTACCGTCGCCACAAAAGTCGAATGCGACCAGGTCAGCGGCGATACAGAAACAGCTTCGCCCGTCGACGGATTGACTTGCTCTGCCAGAACGCCCGACGGCAGAGCGTTTTTCGCCGCCCACTCCAAAATCTCAATCACGCCCGTTAAATCTTCCCGTGTTTTGGCAACCGCAATTCGGTAATCAGCCAGCCAAAATGTGCAGACAAACCAAGCATTGCCCGTAACTTCTTTGGAAACCTGCATATAATCATCGTTTTCAAAACGCGCCACGCCGCCGATTTCCGTATCAATCCAAAGTTTTTTCTCAATCGCCCGCATCGTGTTTCTGACAAGTTCGTCTTCGGCGCAAAAAGCTCCGAAATAAAACGTGCCGAACAAGGAAGCGTCAACGGTTGTGTCGGCATCAAAAAGTTCGTCGCCGTGAAACTGCAAACAGCGCAGAAATCTGCCAAGTTCTTCGCTGTAAAGATACTCGCGCATCGCCGCGACAATTTCATCGGCAGCCGTTTCATATTTTTCGGCGCGTTCGTGTTCGGCAAACATCCGCGCAAAATTTGCCGCCGCGCGAAGTCCGCCGACAACCGTCGCACAAGTAAATGTATGAATACCGCGCTGATTTTCCCACAAATTCCACGACGGAAGCGGCAGTTTTAGATTTTCATCGCGGAACGCGCACATAAATTCCGCCGCTTTGACAATCAGCGAGCGATAAAAACGACGGACAAATTCGATTTCACGAAATTGGTCGTAATGTTCCCACAAAGCCCAGATGACCAACGCGGTTTCGTCTTCCTGAATCGGCACGAGCCGCTTTTGCGCCCAAACGTCCCACGCCGCGTGCCAGCCCGAAGCCACCGTGCCGTCGGAATTATATTTTTGCAGAAAATAACCGTCGTCGTGAATAATTTTCGCGCACAGCTCGAAAAAATTGCGCGTCAGAAACGGATAACCGGCGAGGTCGAGCGCATTGGCGACAAATGCGCCGTCGCGTGTCCACAGATAACTGTAATGGTCGGTTGCTCTATCGGTAACGTCTGAATCATTGGCGGCTAAAATCGCGCCGCCCGCGTCAACCTGCGTGCGGATTATAAGCAGCGAACGCTTAAAAAGATTTATCACTTCGGGCGATAAATCGGCAAAATCCATCTCGTTTTTATTGACCCAAACGCGCCAGTAATTCTCCGTGTAATTTAAATATGTTTGGGGCATTTGTTCATGAACGTGATTATTAAGTTTAATGATTTCATCGTGCGAAAATCCGGCGCAAATCCAATAAAAAAACTCTTTCGTTTCCTGCGCTTTGAGATTCAGATAAATTCCGATGGTCGAATCAACCGAGCCTTCCGTTATTGCGCCGCCTTTGAGTTCGCCGTCTTCAGCATCGCGCCAAGTTCCTTCCGCGTCGCGGAAAGCCTTTCTGCCCGTCGAAAAAACGTCGAAATGCGGCGCGGTATTGATTAAAAAGTAACGATGTTTTTTGTAATGAACAAGCGCAAGGCTTTCCGGGTCGTAAAAGGCGGTGTCGCCGAATTTATTTTCGTAGATGCGAAAATCGTGATGCAGAAAAACGCGGATTTCTCTTTGGTAATCGCGTAAATTTGCAACACGAACGCGCCGCAAAAAGATATTTTCGTGGCTGGCAACCGTGTCGTTGCAAACGATTTCAATGCCGAGCGTTTCGTTGGTTAGCCGAACGTCGGTTACGAGCGTTTCCGGCAAATAACAAAGTTTCCGTTTCCAATCATCCGAAAAAATCCACGAAAACTCGCCGTCCGCCCAAATACCGAACCGAAACGGAAAACCTTCCGTGTGATTTTCCTGCCCGACGTGCGGAAAATAAACGTCGCGGATTTGGTATTTATCGTCAAAAGTTACGAGCAATGAGCCGTTTCCGACGGGAATATCACGCATAATGTTTAGATTGTGAGAATATTTTTGACAAGATTCGGAGCGACTTTATCAAGCCGATTGTCGTTTGTCCAAAATTCGTCGCAGTTATGATAAACGGCGGCAAGATGCAAAGCGTCGGGTGTTTTTAAGCCTGTGAAATCAGCGCGAAGTTTTGCCGCTTTGTCGAAAACCTTGCTTGGCATAGCGAGAATTTTTTGCGCGTTGAAAAATGCTTGATAAAGTTTTTGCAGTTGGAAATCTTTTGTTCTGAGCGGTATCACCAAGCATTCGAGACGAGCCAAAGGCGAATAACAAAAATCGGCTGACGGCGAAGCGTTCATTAAGGTTTCAATTCGACTTGAATAAATCAGATGCTTTTCGACAATGTAGATAATGATGCAGGCATCGAGATAAATTCTGCTCATTCCCAAGAATTCCTCGCTTCATTGATTTGCGCTTCGATTTCTTCCGCCGAATAGCTTTTTCGATTGGCAAATTCAGGACTTTTGAGCAATTCCAAAACTTCCCGCGCATTGCCTTCGACTTTCTGCGCTCCGTTTGTTTCTTCGAGCAAAGTAACAATTGCCCGCGCTTTTCGCGTTACGCGCAAAGGCTCAAGCAATCTGACACTGCCGTCAACATCAATTTCCGCTTCGACTGTTTGCAGCATATTTTTCTTCTCCAAAACACTTCAATTATAGCACGAAATAAACCGTCGTTATTATTTCAAATCCGCAATCCAAATGTTGCCCGTCGTTTCGGCATATTCAAAAGCGATTTGATTTCCCAAAGGCAACCACGTCGGATAGCGAACCTAAGAATTTAACTTCGCGTAATTCGTCAATTGTTTTTGTTGTTTGTGTTGAGCGCGAAACCCGATAGAGATTCCAAACGCCGTTACGGAATACCGACGCGCCTAACCAATTCATGATAGCGCGGGTCGCCGCGCAGCGGATCAAGGCGCGGGTCCACTTGAAGATAAGCCATCCACAGCTCTCGCTCCTGATATGATTTTTCCAGATATTCAAACGCTTTATCCTTATCCCCTATCTGGGCATTTATACACGCGCCAGAAAAAGAATGAGCCGTGCTGTATTCATAATACCTTTTGGCATGCTCGCGCAAAACTCCCTGCCAACCCGATGTTTGATATGCGGTCTTAAAAAGCTGTCTGGTTTTTTCGTCTGTTTTCGCTAATGTTTGAAATCTCATGAGCCGTTCAAACGCTTCCGAGTTATTGCCCTGCATTTCTAATCCCCCAACATACCAAAAGATGCCGACGGCGCCATTCGGATTCATGGCAGCGAGTCTTTCTAATTGCTGGTCAGCCTCGTCATAGCGGCGGGCATAAGTCAAAACAATCTTATATATCGCTTGATGATAATACGCTGCTGGGTCGAGGTCGATGGCGGTCTTAATTTCCGTAATCGCCTCGTCAAAACGTCCGCCCGGACCCATCAGAAAACGCGCATAAATATTATGTGCCTGCGGAGAATCGGGCTTTAACTCGATGGCGCGTTTACACGACGCTTCCGCCCCGGCAAAATCATATTCGTAATACATTTTGTTTTCGCATAACACGCTATACGCTTCTGACAAATTCTGATCCAGCTCCAGCGCCTTATTGATTGCATCCATCGATTGTTGGTGCTCCTCGTGGACGTTAGTAGCTCTGCTCCCAAAATTGGAAAATGAGCGGTGGGCGTGAGCCTTGCCCGCCCACGCCCGCGCATAATTCGGATCAAGCCGGATAGCTTGCTCAAAAGCCTCCACCGCCTTCCGTGAATCCGTTGTGGTTCTCTTGTCATTTAAATAAATCCCTTGCAGATAGAGCCGATACGCTTCTTCGTTGGTCGTCCCGCGCTTTGCCGTCGCACCGCTCGACGTGCTGCCGAATCGCGCCGACAATTTGTTTCCGACTTCGCCCGCGATTGCGTCCTGCATCGCAAAAACATTCGCCGCATCCTTCTCAGTTGTATAAGTTTCTTCTATCTGACCGCTCGCCACATTAATAAGCTGTGATGTAACGCGGATTTTCCCGCCCGCCAATTGATAATTCGACGCGAGAACGTAATCAACCTGCTGCTCCTGCCCGGCGGCAAGCGAGTCTTGATTGATGTCCGCATATTTGCGCGTCGCGCTCAAAGGTCGAACAATGAAACCTTTTATCGAACCGAGTTTGAGAATCAATGAATCGGCAATCCCGATTTCGTAAATCTCGTCGCGGTTCGCCGCGCCGATTGGTTTAAGCGGCAAAACAGCGATTGATTTTTTGCCGCCGCCCATCGCGGGTTTCGCTCCGGCGTAAAAATAATAAGCGAGAGCGATTACGCCGCCGAGCAAGACAATCGAAACAATCGCGGCGAGCGATTTACGCCGTTTGATTTGCCGCGAAAAACTGTATTGCGTCTCGTTGGTTTGAACGTTCGCGCCGCCGGTCGCGGCGCGTAAAATTTCAGTCGCGCCTGCGTCCGACGCGCCGGAACGCGCTAGTTTTTCGTCCGCTTTCAGATTTTCACGCAAATCCTTTAAATCCGTGAGAACGTCCTTCATCGTTTGATAACGCTCGTCCTTGTTTTTGCGAAGCGTTTTCGAGACGATGCGCTGCATTTCGTTCGGCACGTCTTCTGAAAAGCGCGAAAGCGGATGCGGTTCGGAATTTATCAAATTGGCGAAACTCTCCGACACCGAATCGCCCGCAAACGGCGTTCTGCCCGCAAGCATTTCATAAATCAACACGCCGAGACTGAAAATATCTGTCCGCTCGTCAACCCGCTCGCCCTTCGCTTGTTCGGGCGACATATAGTTGACCGTCCCCAGAATCACGCCTTGTGCCGTTTCGTTTTGTTTGACGGTTGATTGTTCCAAGCCGAGAATGGATTTGTTTTTTTGCTCGACGAGCTTTGCCAATCCAAAATCCAGAATCTTCACATAACCGTCGGGGCGAATCATTATATTTTCGGGCTTGATGTCGCGGTGAACCAGATGCGCTTCGTGCGCCGTGCAGAGTGCGCCTGCGATTTGAATCGAGATGTCCAAAACTTCCGACAGTTTCAAAGGTTTTTCCTTGAAAGTCTCGCGCACGGTTTTGCCTTTGATAAATTCGCTGACAATGTAATGCGCTTGGTCGGATTCGCCGATTTCATAAATAACCAAAATGTTCGGATGATTTAACGACGATGCGGCTTTTGCTTCCTGAATAAAACGATTGAGATTCGATTCGTCCCGACTGAATTTTTCGTTGAGGATTTTGACGGCGACTTGGCGGTCGAGTTTTTTGTCTTCAGCAAGATAAACCTCGCCCATTCCGCCTTCGCCAATGAGTGCAATAATTTTATAACGGTCAAGCCATTGTCCGATTTCGAGTTTGTTTTCCGCTGCGACCATCATTTCCGCGACTTCGCCGATTGGCGCTTGCTGCATAAAGTGGTCCTCATCGGCGTTTTCAAACGACACGAGCAAAATTTCGACTTCACGGCGCAGACCGGCATCGTCAGCGCAGGCATCGGCTAAAAACACTTCGCGCTCGTCGGG
>MWVY01000028.1_pt1 | contig 29992 bp, 28 predicted proteins | sample 1047251 | NCBI WGS metagenome assembly MWVY01 (sample SAMN06349983, study PRJNA376086) | soil metagenome | isolation source: MS7-5 sample Antarctic (ecotone) soil | place: Antarctica | collected 2015-01-13
GTTCAACACAAACTTTCGGCGCGTTTTCATCTTCGGTAAGTTTTAGCTGCGGCAAAGGCTTGTTATTTATGCTTTCGGCTAAATAAATGGAGCGATTAAAAAAAACATTCAAATAACCTGCGCCGACGACATCAACAATCGCATCCATCGCGCCGACCTCGTGAAAATGCACTTTTCCGACTACAATGCCATGAACTTTTGCTTCTGCTTCCGCAAGTTTTGAAAAAATTTTTATTGCTCTTTCCTTAATGGAATCCGACAAATGCGAATCGCCGATAATTTTTTCGATTGCGTGCAGATGGCGATGAGTTTTTTCTTCCTGAAATTTCACTTCGGCGTGAATTGCGGAAATTCCCGAACGGTCAGTTTGCGAAAATTCAATTTCAAAATCGGAAATGTCGAGTAATTTTAATTGTTCAACAAGTTTTTCGCGGTCAACTCCGAGCGCAGCCAATGCGCCCAGAATCATATTTCCGCTCGCACCCGCAAAACAATCGAAAAAGAGAGTTTTCATAAACAAGAAGTCTAGATTTCAAAACGAAAAAGGTCAAAGTTTGTGTTTCGTTCTTTTGCGCGGTTTGCGCTATACTTGGCTTTTTATTTAATTGAGGAAATGACAAGTGAATTTATTAGAACTGCAATACGACCTGCGTAAAAAAGTAATTGAAACGGCAAAACAGCAGTTTTCAGTTGAATTGGAACAAGTTGCCGCCGAAATTCCGCCGAAAACCGAACTCGGCGATTTGGCGTTTCCGATTGCGTTTGAACTTGTCAAAAAAATCAAACAAACGACCGGCGAAAAGAAAAATCCGCGTGAGATTGCGGAAAAATTAAAAGCCGCGTTGGAAGAAAATGAAGCAGTGGCGCGTGTCGAAGTCGCGGGCGCAGGTTATTTGAATGTTTTTTTTAATCGCTCCATTTATTTAGCTGAAAGCATAAATAACAAGCCTTTGCCGCAGCTAAAACTTACCGAAGATGAAAACGCGCCGAAAGTTTGTGTTGAACATACCTCGGTTAATCCGAACAAAGCCGCGCACATCGGGCATGTCAGAAATGCAGTTTTGGGCGATACGTTTGTGCGAATCTTAAAAGCTACCGGCAAAAAAGTAGAAATTCAGTATTATATTGACAACACCGGCGTTCAGGTTGCCGATGTGGTCGTCGGTTTTGTCTATTTGGAAAAAATGTCGCTTGAAAACATAAAAGAACTCGACGAAAAATTAAAAGCCGAAAACAAGACTTTCGATTATTATTGCTGGAATTTATACGCCAAAGTCGGTCAGGAATATCAAACGAATGAAGAACTGAAAGCGAAACGCACCGAAGTTTTGCATTTGATTGAAGAAGGAAATAATCCGACCGCCGAACTCTCCGATTACATTGTTACGCGCAATGTCCAATGTATTGTGGCAACAATGGAACGCGTCGGAATTCGCTACGATTTACTGCCGCGCGAATCGGAAATTCTGCAACTTCATTTCTGGCAAAAAGCGTTTGAAGAAATGAGACGGCGCGGCGTTATCAAATATGAAACGGCGGGCAAAAGCGCGGGCTGCTGGGTGATGCCGACAGAATCGCACACGGGAACGGACGAACACGAAGCTGATAAAATTCTCGTGCGTTCAAATGGAACTGTAACTTATACAGGCAAAGACATCGCGTATCAAATGTGGAAACTCGGACTTCTCGGTCTGGATTTTAATTACAATCTTTTTCACATTTACGAAAACGGTCAAGAAGTTTGGATAACGACGGCGAAAAAATCCGACAGCGGAGAAATACCCGAATTCGGCAACAGCGAAACGGTTTATAACGTGATTGATTCGCGCCAATCTTACCCGCAGGAAGTCGTCAAAAAAGGTGTCGGATTGATTTTTCCCGAAAAAGGCGAAGCGGTGAGCGTTCATCTTTCTTACGAAATGGTCGCGCTTTCGCCTTCGGCGGCGGAAGAATTAGGTTTTGAAATTTCCGAAGAAGACAAACAAAAATCGTTTATTGAAATGAGCGGGCGCAAGGGTTTGGGCGTAAAAGCCGACGATTTGATAAACCGTCTTGAAGCAAACGCGCTCAGAGAAGTCGAAGCGCGGCACGCCGATTTGTCCCTCGAAGAAAAGAAAAAAACTGCATGCATCATTGCCGTCGGCGCGTTGCGTTATTTTTTGCTGAAGTTCACGCGCACAACCGTTATCGTTTTCGATTTCAAAGAAGCTCTTTCATTTGAAGGCGAAACAGGTTGTTTTTGCCAGTATTCCGCCGTCAGAGCAAATTCGATTTTCCGCAAACTTGAAGAAAATGCTTCGGAAAACGCAATTGAAACAATTTCAAATTCCAAATCTGAAATTGCAGGAATTTTAGAAAAAGAAAATGAAATCTGGTCGCTGATAACTTTGGCTTCGCGGCTGGCAGAAACCGTCGCGCAAGCCGTTTCCGCAACCGAACCCGCGATTTTAGCGAAATACACTTTTAATTTGGCAAAAGCGTTTAATCTTTTCTATCATAACCACAAAATTATAACGGAAGAAAATGCTGTCAAACGCGCAATTTTAATCGTTACTGCGGACTTGGCGCGACGAAGTTTGACTGCCGCTTTGAATACGCTCGGCATCGAAGTTCCCGAAAGAATGTAAGTTAGTCCTTCGTCCTTTGCTTTTCTAAATCAAGTTTCGCGGCAACAATAACAAAGGACTAATTTTGGACAATCTGCTAAAATAAATTTAGAAATTTTAAGGAGTTTGCTGAATGGAACTAGAAACAAATCGTAAAACACAGCTTCCGGTTTCGAGTGTCGGCACTACTTCGCCAAAACTACGCAAGTTTCGCAGCGATGCTTCCATCAATCGTTTTCTCATAAAAAACAAAGGCTATGAATTTGTTGATGGAAAATTGGAGAAGAGGAAAATGCCGACAGCCAAACACAGCGGAATTGCGACAAGATTAACTATCAAATTGGGAATTTTTTGAAAAAGAACAAACTCGGACGAGTCTATGGCGACAACACACTTTTCCAAATCGGTGAAAACAAACGCATTCCCGATGTTTCTTTTGTTTTGGCGAAAAAGATTCCGCCGACGGGCGAACCGATTGATATTTGGAATTTCGCGCCCGATTTAGCGATCAAAGTTATCTCGCCGAGCGAAACTCACAACAAGGTCGAGCGTAAAATTCGCGAATACTTTGATGCGGGCGTAACACAGGTTTGGAAAATTGTTCCTGAATTTAAAACTTTGACGATTTATTTTTCTCCGACTGAAACAAAGATTTTGACGGAAAATGACGAATTGACCTGCGAAGAGATTCTTCCAAACTTTCGACTTCCTTTGAGCGAGATTTTTATTGACTGAATTTGAGCAATCGGCAAAATATATTTTGTCCGGCTTGACTTCACTTTTGGTATTCTGTTAAAAATTTACTTTGCAATGCAGACTTTATCGTTAGAATTTAATACAAATTATCGTTGGCGGCGTTTTGGCAAACCGGCGGCGATTAGTCTTGTTTAAATGCAGATTTAACAAATTTCTGTGCAAATAAGTTTTAAGATTAACTGCTAAACATTATAAAAGTTTGGCAGTTTTTTATTTTTCGATGCAAAATCTTAAACCCGAAAATTTTTCCGCGTTTTTGGCGCAAACCGCGAAAGGCAATGTCATTCCCGTAACTTTGACGATTGCGGCGGATTTGCAAACGCCATTTGGGATTTATTTGCTTTTGCGCGAAAATGCGCGGTTTTCCTTTTTGCTCGAATCCATCGAAGGCGGCGCAAATCTGGCGCGTTATTCATTTCTCGGCGCAAGTCCAAACAAAATTATGCGTGGGCGCGGCGGCAAAACTTTTATTAAACAAAACGGTAGAGAAATTATTTCCGAGAAAAATTTATTGGAAAGTTTGCGCGAAAATTTTGCGGATAAAAACTTTGTCGGAGATTTTGAGATTGCTCCGTTTGCGGGCGGCGCGGTTGGTTTTTTTAATTTTTCGGCAGTCGGACTTTTTGAACCGACTCTGCAAACTGCAGACGCAGAAGACGGTTTTTGGCTTTTTTTCCGCACAATCGTTGCATTTGACCATGCTTATCAGCAAATTAAAATAACGACTTTAGTTTTTACGGACGAAACCGACAATTTGGAAGAAGTTTATCAATCAGCCGCCGGAGAAAACGAAAAAATCGCCCAACTTTTGCAAAATACGCCGCGTTTGCCGGTTTCTCAAATTAATAAAAATAGCGGGGAAATTTCATCAAATTGGAAAAAGGAAAAATTTCTCGCGGCGGTTTCGCAAATTGAGGAATACATTCTCGCTGGAGATTGTTATCAAGCCGTTATTTCGCAGCGTTTCAGCAAGGAAACTTCGGCTTCTGCGGTAGCGATTTACCGCGCTCTGCGCTCGCTGAATCCTTCGCCGTATATGTTTTTATTTGAATTTGACGGAAAATCAATTATCGGTGCGTCGCCGGAAATGCTGGTCAGATGCCGCAATCGAAATGTCGAATATCGTCCGATTGCCGGAACTCGCTGGCGCGGCGCAAACGAAGCAGAAGATGCGAGACTAGCCGAAGAAATGCGCGGCGACGCGAAGGAAACGGCGGAACATTTGATGCTGGTTGATTTGGGAAGAAACGATTTGGGCAGAATTGCCGAATATGGTTCAGTCAAAGTTGATAGATTGATGGAAGTCGAAAAATACTCGCACGTTCAGCATCTTGTCAGTTGTTTATCTGCTAAATTAGAAAAAGAAAAGGATTGTTTTGATGCTGTTGCCGCGTGTTTTCCGGCAGGAACGGTTTCCGGTGCGCCGAAAGTGCGGGCGATTCAGATAATCAGAGAACTCGAACCGGACGAGCGCGGAATTTATGCCGGTGCTGTCGGCTATGTTGATTACGCCGGAAATCTTGACACTTGCATTGCTATTCGGACAATTGTTTTGGAAAATGGCGTGGCAACCGTGCAAGCCGGTGCGGGAATTGTCGCCGATTCCGTGCCAGAGAAGGAATTTGATGAAACTGTGCATAAAGCGCAGGCGTTGTTGCAGGCAATCGAAATTGCCGAAGGTTAGTTTATCTGGCAATAAATTTGCTTTGTTTTTAAATGGAAAATAATTTCTTTTGTATTTCCGATATTTGTTTGCAAAATGCTTATATTGTCAGCAACTTGCAAAATCCAAATTTAGAAGTTTGTTATAGAAAATTATGTTAATTGTGATGAAAGCCGACGCGACGCAAAATGATGTTGAGCGCGTTATTGGAATCATTGAAAAACTCGGATTTCGTCCGCACACGATGCCGGGCGCGGCGCGAACCGCAATTGGAATCACGGGAAATGCAGGCGCGGTTGACCCGGCGCATTTTGAAAATTTGACGGGCGTGGCGGAAGCAATTCGCGTTACTAAACCGTATAAACTCATTTCTAAAGATCTGCGTCCCGAAAAATCGGTTATTAAAGTCGGAAACGCAGTCATCGGCGGCAATGAATTGGCGATTATTGCCGGACCTTGTGCGCTTGAAAATGCAAAGCAGGTTTTCTCGGTTGCCGAAGCAGTTTCAAGGAGCAGCGCAAAATTCTTTCGCGGCGGCGCGTTCAAACCGCGCACTTCACCTTACGCTTTTCAAGGAATGGGCGAAGACGGTTTGAAAATGTTAGCCGACGTGCGCGACCAATTCGGCTTGAATATCGTTACCGAAGCAATGGACGAGCGCGGTATTGATTTGGTTGAAAAATATGGCGACTGCATCCAAATCGGAGCGCGAAATATGCAGAATTTTTCGCTTTTGAAATATGTCGGGCAAACGCGCAAACCGGTTTTGCTGAAACGCGGAATGTCAGCGACTTTGGATGAATTTCTGCTTGCCGCCGAATATATTATGGCTGAGGGGAATTACGACGTGATTTTATGCGAGCGCGGAATCAGAACATTCGGCACACACGCCCGCAACACGATGGACTTATCAATTGTTCCTGCCGTTCATCGTTTGACACATCTGCCGATAATTATTGACCCGTCGCACGGAACAGGCAGAAACTATATGGTCAATCCGATGGCGCGAGCCGGTGTTGCCGTCGGCGCGGACGGTTTGATTATCGAAGTTCACTCACAGCCCGAAGAAGCACTTTGCGACGGCGCACAAGCGTTAACTCCGACACAGTATCTTGAATTAGCCGAACAAGTTAAGGTGATTCACGATGTTTTAATGCCGGTTGCGGTTTAATTTTTAGTGCATTTTTCAGAATTTCAAGACAGAGATTGTTGCCTAAAATTTAAACAATAATCTCTATCCTTTTGCGTATCCAATTCACTAACTCTTCCTCACTTAAGTTTCCTTCCGCCAGTTTTAAAAAAGTCAGATATTTGTCCTCTTGCGTAGTATTGAAATTGTATCCGTTGAACTGCAAAAAAGTCCGCATAACAACCAACGCCGTGCGTTTATTGCCGTCAATAAACGGATGATTTTTGGCGACACCAAAAGCATAAGCGGCGGCAAATGCAGAAATATCAGGCGTTTCGTCGCTGTAAGCCAACAGATTTTGCGGACGCGCAAGTGCCGAAGACAACAATCCCATATCACGCACACCGTCGCTTCCGCCGTGTTCAGCGATTTGACGTTTATGAATGGCAAGAACTGTTTCTTCCAAAAGCCATTTGATTTCGGGCATATTTATTCCGCCAATTTTCGCAAAGCATCGCGGTCTTCGCGCATAACTTGTTCGGCAATTTCCATTTGCTTAGCAAATTCAGGATTATAAGCTGTTAATTCAATTCCGTTTGAAGTTTCGACGGCGAAAATAGAATCACCTTTTTTCACCCGAAGTTTTTCTAAAATTTCTTTCGGCAAAATCACTCCTGTCGAATTTCCAATAGTTGTAATTTTTAAAGTGTTTGTCATATTAAATTCTCCGTATAAAATATAACATCTGTTATAACTTTTCATCAAATAAAAGGTTCGCGCCTGTTTCCCGAACAAGCGCGAACCTTTTTTTGTTAACCCGTTTTGCCTTTTGCCTATTTTGCCAAACGGAGTTTTAGAAAACCGTAAAATTGAATATAACAACTGAGCATCGTCGCTAGAATAAGCAAAGTCATCGGCAGAAAACGAAATGTTTCCGGCAAAACCACGCCGAGGCTTTGTTTAAATATCACGCCGAGCAAAACCGCAAATACAGCAATAAAACTTCTACCTAAAAGCCAACTTCCGAAGTCCGGCTTTTCATTTGACGGTAAGAAATACGGGAAAACGATTATCATCAAAAGTGTCAAAGCCAGAAACATACTATCGAAAGTTAAACCACTGGAACTTCGTCCAAATTCAACCGCCAAAAAGAAAAGAACAAAAGTTGTTTCGATAGCGAAACCATCATTTTTTGCAATTTCGGTTCGTTTAGATTCGATGCGCGATATTGTTTTCATACTCATCCGGTCAAAGTAAAGTTTAGTCCCGACACACGCATTGACGCTTGTGCCGCCGTTCTTCAATGATAAGAAACTAAAACACAGTTGCCTTATTCCTGAGGTTTGCTAAATTGTGTATAAGCCACGCGAAAAAGTTCCGACAATGCTTTCGCCGTTTCGGGCGTTAAATTTTTGTCGGCGCGAAGATGCGCTTCGACGATTTCCGGTGTTGCTTCGTGCGGATAATAAACAATTGCATCAACAAATTTATTATCGCTTTGATGTTTATTCATCACACGGTCAATCGGCATATTGAGCCAACCTGTTAAACGCGCGATGTTATCGGCATCAGGTTTGCCCGTTCCGTTTTCGATGCGTGAAAGCGTCGAAGCCGAAACCTGCGTAACATCGGCGACATCACGCAAACTCAAATTCAATTCTTCACGGCGGCGTTTAATCGCTCGTCCAAGTTCTTTCGTATTTATCAGACCTTCATTTTTGTAAGCCATAATTTTTTTCTCCACTAATTAAAAATCATTTGCTCTGGAACTAAATTTAGTTTCCAAAACTCGCCCTTGCTAAAAAGAACTTATCATAAAAAAATTTTAGATGCAACACTGCGTTTCACACTTGCAACAAATAAATTTGTTTGATACAATGTTTCACAGATGAAACGAATTCGTTTTATCTGTAATGCAAACAATTGAAATTAAAATAGTTTGTAGAAAAAGGAGTAAGAAAAATGACAGCACTAGCAGTAGAAAAAAATTTAACGGAAAAACGAGAAAAAAGAGCCAAGTCAATTGCGGCGATGGGATTGGTCAGACGCGAAGCAGACAAATTTCATGTATCAACTCCTTCCTTACGCGGCAGACAAACTTCGTATGAAGTCTGGCGCAATCGTGAGGGAAAAATCCGTTGTAATTGTTTAGAATTTGAAGAAGCGGCTGTCAGCGATTCGGGGTTTCGCTGCGAACATATTTTGGCGGTTAAATTCGCTTTGGTCGCAAAAAATACCGAATCGGCGACAAAACAACCTGTGAAGGTCGAAACTCAAGTTGAAGTAAAACCAACACAAGTTGTTAAAGAAGACAAAAACGCATCTGAGTCGCGCCAGTCCAAACGCGGCGAACAGAAGTCCGATAAAGCTCAAGAAAAGGTTTTGGCAACTGGACAAGCCGATATGAAAGAATTTGTTGAGCCGAATCATCTTGCGAACACACAAGGAGATAAGAAAATGAAACAAGAAAATTTACAAGAAATGCCGTTTGTTACGGCGGAGGAAGAAACACCGAACAATGTGTTGAATTTTACGTCAACATTAAAAGAATTGCGGAAAAATGTTGACCCGGAATTGGTCAGGCAGCGCGAAGGTTGGCGCGATAGAAACGGCAATATCCAGATGGTTGATTATGTCGAATGGCACACGGTCGCCGATATTTTGGACGAAACCGCGCCTAATTGGTCGCATGAAGTTAAGGATATGCGTCAAATCGGCGATATTTTCACCGTTACGGTGGCGATTACGATTGACGGAATCACGCGCGAAGGAATCGGAACAGGTTTAGCCGGAAGCGAAATGGGCATTAAAAAAGCCGAACACGACGCGCTCAAACGCGCCGCCGTGAAATTCGGTATTGCTCGTGATTTGTATAAAAAAGAATCCGACACAATTGAACGCGAGGGCGCAGTACCGCCAAATAACGATGGTTTTCCGGCGAATCCAATTGCCAAAAGTTTGTCGGATTTAGTTACGGCGAAACAGCTTGGAATGATTCGCGCACTTTCGCGTGAAATCGGAATTGACGCGGACGAAGAATGTCAAAACGTGATGGAATGCAAAACGGATGAGCTTTCAAAACGTGCGGCATCGAGTTTTATTCAACATTTACAAGATATGCAAAAGCAGCAAAATGTTGAAGTGCAAACACCGATGCGCCGCGCCGGATGATTTTAAGTCTTGAAAGCCTGGGAAGTCTAGGAAGTCAAAACCTTCTTTCTTCCTAGACTTTTTAGACTGTCAAGTTTGAGTTGTGAATGACCGTCCTGCTTTCTCCGCAAAGCCACTTTATCTCACTTCACAACTCAATCCTCAATTTTTTACTCCCACAAACTATTAGTAGAGAAAATTTAAATTTAAGGAGAGTAAAAATATGTCAGAACAAGCAGCGGCAGAGCAAACGGCGATGCCGAAACACGGAGAATTTTGTTGGAACGAGTTGGCGAGCAGTAATTTTGAGGCTTGCAAAAACTTTTATACCGAACTTCTCGGCTGGCAGTTCAAAGAAAGCGACGCAGCGGGAATGGTTTATAATGAAATAAGCATTGGCGGTGAAAAGCAATTCGGCGGAATGTATCAAATGGGAAAAGAATTTGGCGATACTCCTTCACATTGGATGGCTTATATTGCGGTTGACGATGTTGACGCGGCGGCTGAAAAAGTTGCCGAACTTGGCGGAAGCCTTTGCGTTCCGCCGACGGATATTCCGAACACGGGACGTTTTTGCGTTGTCAACGACCCGTCAGGCGCAACTGTTTCGTTAATTACACTCAAATAACTAACTTGAAATTTCAGATTTCAAATTGCAGATAATAATGCGTGAAACTTTTACTTTATAGGTTTCACGCATTTCCTTTTATCAGTGTTGAAGTTACTTTGCAAAAAATCAAATTTCCTTGTAATAATTACTTATAAAAGTTCATCATAAAAAGACGAAAAAATTCCGCTTAAAGTTATGAAGTTACTGTTTGGGAAAAGTAATGTAGAAAAAGGGCGTGATATGGGGTAACATCTAAGCCACATTGATTTGACTGAACAAATTTTATGATTTATCGTTTTTTAGCAGATTTTGTGCTGGCTTTTCATTTCAGCTTTGTACTTTTTATAGTGCTTGGTGGATTGTTGGTGCTACGTTGGCGTTCGGTCATGTGGGTGCATATTCCCGCGCTGATTTGGGGATTTGTCGTCGTAGTTTTTTCACTGACTTGTCCGTTGACACCGCTTGAAAATTGGTTTCGAAATTTAGGCGGAGAAGCCGGTTATTCCGGCGGCTTTATTGAACATTACGTTTCAATGGTTTTGTATTCCAACCTAAGTTATTGGTTTCATCTGTTTCTTGGTTTAATTTTAATTGGCATAAATTTACTTGTTTATTTTTATGTTTTTATGCGTCGAAATAAAATAGCCTAACGAGCCAGCTAAACAAAAAAAGTTCCGCATCGAAACGCGGAACTTTTCCCTTTGAGAAGACTGGATGTCTCGTTTGATTTGTTGAAAAAATCAAAGGCACGAAGCACACACAAAATCGCACCTGTCACGGCATAAATTTATCAGTGTCTTCTTCACCACACCTACGAGGTTAGCTGTCGGGCTAGGAATGAAGAAGTCTCCCTGCATTTTCTTTAGCAAAACGCTTCGCCCCGTGTTCTACGTAAAAGTGCCGTAAAACTTTGGTTCCCCCGCGTTATTTCACGTTAAAAATAACTTCGGCGATAAGTTTTCAACAATCAATAATATATCACCTGAAATTTGATTTGGCAAGAGTATTTTGAAATTCTTTTATTTAGCGGGAAACAAATGGTAAAGCATAAAATAGACGATTACACCGGTGAACGAAACAAATAGCCAAATCGGATAAGCAAAGCGAACTATTTTTTTGTGGCGGGAAAACTGTCTAGTTATGGCAAAAAACATTGCCCGTAAAACAAGCGGCAAAACTACCAACGAAAGACCAACGTGGCTAATTAAAATAAAAAAATAAATATATCGGACAACACCCTCGCCGTAAAATTTATTCGCCGGATTCGAGATGTGATAAGTTAGATAACAAACTAAAAACAACCCACCCAAAACAAAAGCAATCGTCATCGCAATCCGGTGCAGATGAACTTTGCTTTGTTTAATAAAAAATAATCCGAAAAGTAAAACAATTGTTGTCAAGGAATTGATAATACCAATAGCGTGAGATAGATTTTTTGTCCATTCGCCAAGGTCTAATTTATTGGTAAAGGAAAGCAAAATGGCGACAACTATCGGCACAACGACCGAAAGCGTGTTTATGAAAAACATTGACCTTTTTTCTTGCTGCACCTATTATGTTTTATTTCCAAAAACCAAGCAAAACGAATAAAACAATCCAAAGACCGTCCATAAAATGCCAGTATAGCCCGACGGCGTTTGAGATTGATTGGCGTTTATCTAATTCTTCATCGGAAAATGTTTTGTTCCAAGTTCGCAAAAGAATATAGCCAAGCACGAGAATTCCGCCGAAAACGTGGAGCGCGTGAACGGCGGTTAAAATATAGAAAAATCCGGCGTAAGGATTGCTAGCAACATAAACGCCCTGTCGCGCAAGTTCAAACCATGCAAGAATTTGCGATGAGATAAACATTGCGCCTAAAACTGTTGTCGCCAAAAGCCAATTTTTTGCCTTAGTTTGATTTTCCGATTGTAGTGCGTTGTTTGAAATCTGGTAGGTTAAACTACTAAAAAAAATTAAAACGGTGCTGACCCAAACTTGAAATGGTAAAGCAAACGGTTTCCACTCAATTTCGCCTTTGGTTGCAATAACGACATACGCGCCGATTAAACCGCCGAAGGTCATCATCACAACGAGCAATAGAAACCACATTCCGACACGAAATTTGTCATTTGGTTTCGATTCTGTGTCTTCGTAAAAATCGTTTTTATGATTATCACCGCCGCCATCGTTTCCGCCGCCACCGCCGCCGCGATTTCGATTGCCGCCGTTTGAGCTGCTTCCGCTGCTAAAAGTTGAGCGAAGTTTCCGCTTTTTTCCTTTCTCTTCGATTGTTTCGGTAGTTCCGATTTTCATAATGTTAAATTTAAATTTTATTGAAAACCATCAACAGAAAAATTAAAGGTAAATAAATCACCGAAACGAGAAGCAATTTCCGCGCTTTTTCATTCGTTTTGGCACGGGCAGCATTTATGCTTGCCGAGAGAAACCAAATTCCCAAAAGACTCGCGCCGATTAAATAAATCCAACCTGCCAGACCGATAAAAAACGGCGCAACGCTAATCGGCAAAAGCAAAACGGTAAAAATTACAATTTGTTTCGCGGTAATTTTTCCTTCCGGTTCAACAACCGGAAGCATCAAAATTCCCGCCTTTGCATATTGCTCGCGATACATCCAGGCAATCGCCAAAAAATGCGGAAATTGCCAAAGAAAGAGCATTGCAAACAAGACCCACGCGCCGAGAGTTATTTCGTTTGAAGCGGCAGTCCAACCCATCAGAGGCGGCAACGCGCCCGGCAGTGCGCCGATTGCGGTTGACGCGGATGTGCGTGTTTTCAAAGGCGTGTAAAGCAAAACGTAGCCGACAATGACAATCAAACCGAGAATTGCCGTTAAAGGATTTACAAGAAAGGTTAGATAAATTTCCGCGACGGCGCATTGTGAAACACCGAAAAACAAGGCTTCGTTGGCAGTGATGCTGCCGATAACCAAAGGACGTTTTGCCGTGCGCTCCATCAAAGCATCGGTTTTTCTTTCCCAAACTTGATTGAGCGTGGCAACGCCAAAAGCAAGAAGCGTAATGCCGACCATCGCGTTTATAAAAAGCACGCCGTGAAAACTTTTATCCGAACCAAGATAAAATCCCGCCGCCGAAGTTAAAACCAGCAAAAACGCAATTCGCGGTTTCGTCAGTTCCAGATACGCCGCAAGTTTTTCACGCAATCTGATTACTTTTGCCGGTTGAATTTCTACGATTATACTTTCCATTTTCTATAAAACAAACAATTGTTGATATTTGTCCAACTTTCCGATTATAATAATTTTACGCAATTGGACCGAATGTTCAACGTCATAAAATTAGAAAAATAAGGATATTCAAAAAGTTTTGGCTTTTTTGAAAGAAATTTGATGTAATTTAACATTGGTTTTAGCTTTCGCTTTGTTTAATCTTAAATTATTACAAATTACATCAGCATTATTATTTTGGTTTGTCATCTTATATTTTTAGAATAGCTATCCTTTTTCAAATTTCCAAATACAAATATAGCAAACTAAACTTCTTTTTTTTAACAGACGAACTAATTTTTCCAAAAGATGACAAAAACATTCGGCTAAGATATTATTCTTATCATCTAATTTGTATTAAAATGTCAGCTATAGAAGAATCAATCAAATCGGCAGCCGATAAAAAGGCAAAAACAAAACCATCATCGTTCTTAAATCGCGGTTTAGCGTTTTTAAGTTCGGTGCGGTTCGGGGTTATTCTGCTTTGTATTTTGGTCGTTTTATCGATGGCTGGAATGATTTTTATTCAGCAAAACGTCAACGGTTTTGACGCTTATTACGCCTCTTTGACTCCGGCGGAAAAAATTGTTTATGGCACACTGGGCATTTTCGATATTTATCACAGTTGGTATTTTAATTTTCTCCTCCTGATTCTCTCGCTGACCATTGTGCTGGCTTCAATTGACCGCTTTCCTGCGGCGTGGAGTTACGTTTCTAAACCGAAACTTTCGGCAACGCGTGGTTGGTTATTGAAACAAAAGCAAAACACAGTTCTGCGGGTGGAAGGCGCGGATGAAAAAGAAGTTGCTGAAAAAATCAGCCGAATTTTCAAAGCCAACGGTTTCAAACCGCAAATTACCAGGAGCAATAATATTTATTATGTTTCAGACGAAAGCGGCGGCAAAGATTATTCAAAAACGCTGAACAAATCCAATTTATTCGTTTTTGGTGAAACCGGAAAATTAAACCGTTTGGGCGCATATATTGTTCACGTTGCACTTTTAACGCTTTTTCTCGGACATTTCGTTGCGCTGCAAACCGGATTTGATGCCGACGTGCGGATGATGCCGGGACAAGTTACCAAAGATATTCAAATGATACAGTTCAATTTGGATAAGCAAGAGCGTTACACCGTCGGATTGCCATTTACGATAACCTGCACCGATATTGAGCAGAATTTGATAAACCCGGGCGGTTCGATTGATATACAAAACACGCTCGACTGGCATACGCGCATCAAAATTAACGATCCGCAATACGGCGTAACAGAAGCGGATGTCAGTTTAAACAGACCTTATTCTTATCGCGGTTACCGCTTTTTTCAGGCGAGTGCGATCACGCTCGGAAGCGCGCGAAATATGACACTTGAACTGACACCGCAGGAAGGTGGTCAGCCTTTTACGATTAATCTAGCGCGAAACGGTTCGCAGAATTTGCCCGACGGAACAAAAATTGATTATGAAGCGTTTTTTCCTGATTTCACGTTTAATCCGCAAGGACAACCCGACACTCGCTCGGCTGAATACAACAATCCGGCAGTCGTTTTAAATGTTACTACTCCAACCGGAGAAAAAAATAAAGTCTTTGCTTTTGCGGCAAATTTGTCGGATAAAATCCCGGTCGGTGCTCCGAAAGCGGGCTATAAATGGCGTTTGAAAGATTTTGAAAAATCACCCTACGCGCACATTTTGTCCATCAAATATGACCCTTTTAATGCCGCGTTTATTGCCTGGTATATCGGCGGCTTTGGTTTAATCGGCGCGTTGTGTTTTGTATTTTTCCTGTCGCACAAACGAATTTGGGCGATGATTGACGGTCAAAACGAAAATGGTTTTGAAGTCGTTCTAGGCGGAAATACAAATAGAAATGAGCAGGGCTTTGAAGATAAATTTAATAAGATAAATAACGCTTTAACAAATACAGAAACTGATGTTTAATACACGCTTCTGCGTTATTTAACAACATCGAAAAAGGAAAATTATGGAAGAAGTAAGACGGATTCAAAACAAATCATCTTTTTATTCATATTTGCCCGCAATTTTAGCAGTTGTCGGTGCATTTTTGATGCTGTTTTTGCGTATCGAAATAGGCGCAAGATTCATCTCCGACGGCGCACTGATGATGATTGCGCTGGCTTGTTATATTCTTGCCGCGCTTTTCCAACTGACCAATCTTTACGCGCCTTCGGAAATGGCGCAGAAAATCGGTTTGTGGACGGCGACGCTCGGCGTTTTCTTTAACTTGTCGAGTTGGCTAGTGCGTTGGGTCGGTGCGTTTGACCGCGAAATTGAGATGCTTCGCGCCGGCGGAAATATGGCAACGCCATGGTTTTTCCGCTACATTCCTTTTGCCAATCTATATGATTTGAGTCTGGCATTTGCTTTCGGCGCGGGAATCACGACTCTGGTTTTGTCAAAACGCAAAAGTTTTCAATTTTTAAGCGCGTTCACGCTTCCGCTGGCGGCATTGATTTTAACTTTAGCGCGATTTATCGGACCCGAATTTATAGATTTGCCGCCCGTTTTGGATTCTTATTGGCGACCGATTCATGTCGGCGTGGCTTCTTTGAGTTACGGCATAGCACTGGTTTGTTTTGCAGTTGCAGTTATTTATTTGCTCAAAGACAAAGTAAAAGTCGAAGCGATGGCGATTTGGTCAAGCATTTTTGCCCTCGCCGTGATAGCGACAATTAGCAAATTTTCCGTTTTCACCGAATTTGTCTATCGGGCGGGACTTTTTGCTCCGAGTTCACCGAAACCGTTTTCGTCTCCGTTTCGACTTGAAATTCCATACGTCGGTGAGGCGTTAGTTTTGTCGGGAATTTTACTTCTCGGTGTGATTATTTCCTTTTTGCTTTACCTTTATCGAAATAACGAAAATGCAAAAAAAATCGGGCATATTTTGTTAAAAATTGCTTTTGTTACGCAAATTTTAGCGATTGCATTTTTGGTTTCCGGCATTAAATCTACAACCGACGTATATCCGAAACTGCAGACGCAACTTACTCAGAATCCGGGTCAATATGTTGCGGCAGGCAAGGAACTCGCTTCCAAACAAGAACTTTCCGCCCAGGAGTTTGCCGCAATTAAACCAATCCAATTTGAGCAAGCCGCGAAACAATTTCTGCAAAACAACGGCAATAAATTATTCTTGAGTCTGAATACCAATCCGGTTGAACTCGCCGGTTTAATTACAGCTTTGGCGGGAACGTTTTTCGTGATTTTGTTCGGTTTCAGAACTGAAACGCTGCGTGAACGGCTTCCCTCTCTCGAATCGCTCGACGCTTTAATGTATAGGACCGCGAGTCTGGCATTCGCGGGTTTGGCAATGCTTCTTATCACCGGCGCAATCTGGGCAAACGAATCGTGGGGCAGACCGTGGGGCTTTGACTCAAAAGAAACCGGTGCTTTAGTCGCGTGGCTGACTTACGCCGGATTTCTGCATACGCGAATTTCGCGCGGCTGGTCGGGCAGAAGTTCCGCCTATTTTGCCATCATCGCCTTTTTATTAGTGATATTTACATATTTGGGAGTGAGTTATTTGCTTCCGGGTCTGCACAGTTACGCATAAAGATATGCGGCAGGATGCACATGCCTTGCCGCTTACAAACGTTGAATATTCTAAAATGAATAAAAATAGTATTTTATTTGGTATAACAGGTTTGTTTATCGGTTTGATATTTGGTTTTTTCATTTCGAACAATCTCAATCGTAATGCAATCGCATATCAAAATACTGCTGAAAATGCAGTTAATGCGCCTTTTCTCAATCAACAAACTCAAGCCGTCAGCGTTAAACCAAACGAAGGCGGAATGCTGCCTGAAGTTTCCGAAACGCTCGACCAAGCCAAAAGCCAGCCGAACAGTTTTGAAGCGCAAACTAAAGCCGGCGATATGTATGCTAAAATTCAAAAATTTGATACGGCGGTCAAATTTTACGAAAAAGCCAACCAAATAAAACCTGATGATTACGATACAATCGTCAAAATCGGTAATGCTTATTTCGATTCAAACTTGTTTGAAAAAGCGGGCGATTGGTATGAGAAAGCACTTAAAAAAAAATCGAATGACGTAAATGTCAGAACCGATTTTGGTATTACATTACTGCAAAAAGAAAATCCCGATATTGACCGTGCCGTTAAAGAGTTTCAAACTTCTTTGCAAACAAATCCAAACCACGAACCGACACTTTTCAATTTGGGAATCACTTACTACAAAATAGGCAACAGCGATGAAGCTAAGAAAATTTTATCTCAACTTGAAGCAGTCAACCCGCAAGGTCAATTGACCGGCAGACTTAACCAAGTAATTTCTGCTAAGTGAAGGAATTCAAGTTTCTTGAATTATTATTGAATAGTCATTTTTTCCACGTCAAGAATAGAATAGCGTCCGATATTTCCTTCCTTTGTAACAATAATCAAAATTCCTTTATCCACTCTAACGCGAATAACTTCGCTCATCGGACGGTCAATTTTGTCGCCGTTCTTAAATAAAACAATCAAATGCACATTTTCAAGCGCACTTAACTCTTTCGCTTTTTTCGATTCTTTACTTGATTTTGATTTAGCAGTCGTTACCTTCTTGTTTTCGGGCTTTTCTTCCGCAGACATTTTCTCATTTTCCGAAGTCTTTCCTTCGACGGTTTCATCCGATTTTTCAATCGTAATTTTTGTTGCTTCTTTTTCCATTTCGGTTTCAGATTTATTTTCCGTCGATTGGTCTTTTTTATCTTCCGTAACGGTTATAACAATATCTTTTCCCTCGGCTGATTCGTTAATTTTCTTTGATTCTTCTTCATTTTTCACGCTGACTTTATCGGGAGAAACTTCCTTTTCATCCGCTTGCTCTTTAACTTCGTCAACCGTTTCCGACTTTTTCTTTTTCGGCTTCGATTCCTTTTCAGCAATGGTTTCTTTTGGCTGCGGAATTGGTTTGGGTTTTACTTCGATAATTGTGCCGACGGAATTGACGCGCACATCGCCTTGATTTTCGGTTTTGACCACAGGCGAATCGGGCGCGTCATTTTCAGCGTTGGCTTGCAGTGATATAAAACTTCCCGCAAATTTTATTCGGAAAGCTGCCGCGTCGTCGTTTGGCGAGCGTCCTTCGACGCGCAAAATAAGTTTTTCGGGTTTTCTGAGATAAATTACGCGACCGGTTTCGGTTTCGGAAACATCAGCGTAAATCGTAATTTTCGTTATCGGTTTTAGGTTGTCGGCGGTAAAAACATCAATATCTCCGTTAAAATTAGAGGTTTGTATATTAAGAAAAACATCGCCTTGATTGCCGCCGAATACATAAAAATACCTCGTCAGACGTGAATCGCCAACATCACGCGCCGGAATCTTTCCGTTGATTTCATTGGTTGTAATCGGTGTTGGAAAATTTTGATTGGTTGATTGCGCCTTCACCGAAAAGAATGAGCCGCAGAGAACACAGAGAAGACAAAGAATTTTTGCAATCCGTAATCCATAATTCGTAATTCGTAATTCGTAATTTTCCATTTTCTAAGCCAAATCCTTCCGCAGATGCACGAGCCGCGAAGTTTCTTGATAACCCAGATTAAGATGCGATTTCAAACTTAAATCGTTTCCTATTTCGGAATCGGAAGCCATCTCGACACAACCTTTTTTCCGCGCCCAACTTTCCGCCGCCCGCACTAATTTTCTGCCGATACCGAATCGCCGATAATCAGGTTCGACAAACCAACCCTCTAAATATCCAACGTGGTCGGTATGACAATCTTCGACAAACGGGCGAATGCTGGCTTCCAAAAATCCGACGAGTTTTCCGTTTTCAGTTTCGGCGACCAGAATCAGCTGCGAATCAGTATGCTCATAAATATCAAGCATTTCAACTTTATGTTCTTCGTCGCTTGAACCTTCCCACAAAAGTTTTCGCAGTATGAACCATTCGGCAATGTCATTTTCTTGAAGCGGACGTATTCTGTAATTTTGTTCTGTCATTAAAAAGTGATTTTAACAGTCTTGTTGAAAAGCGACAACAAATTCTTTCGTTAAAAAAGCCGAGCAGTTAAACCCGGCTTTGCCAAAACATAAAAATTTATCAAATTATTCGCCGCTTCCGGCTTTCATCACTTGCGATTTGTCCCGCAAAATTTCCAAAGCCTTTTTCATCTGCAAATCTTCCTTCGATTGCTTAGGCTGTTCCACTTTGGGTGTCGGTTGCGGCGTGGCTTGCGGATTCGGTTGCGGAGCTTGATTTTCTTCTTCCTGCTGGTCAACCAAATCTTCGACATCAATCGGTTCGGGTGTTTCAGGACGTTTAACTTCAACCGAAGGCTTCACGCCGGAACTTGCGCGTTCATCCGAAAGAAAAGTTCTACCGTTTGCCGAAGCCCATTTTGCAGTTGTTAAAAGAAGTCCGTCGCCGCCGCGAAGCGGAAACAATTTTTGTTCCGTTCCCGCGCCAAAACTTCTCTCACCGACGACTTCGCCGCGCTGTCGGTCTAAAATCGCCGAAGCGACGACTTCTGCCGCGCCCGCAGTTCCCAAATCAATCAAAGCAACAAGTTTTCCGTCAAAGATAAATTTACCGGGGTCAGCCGTGTAAGTTTTCAAAACTTTATTGTCGCGCCCGACAACTTCCGCTAAAGTGCCTTCTTTAATAAAAAGATTCGCCACTTCAACCGCCACGGCTAAATCGCCTGCCGCCACGCCGCGCAAATCTAAAATAATTTTTTGTGCGCCTTGCTTGGTCAATTCCTGAACACGATTGCGAATGTCTTTCGCTTCCCCGCTTTCGAGGCTGTAGGCTTTGATGACACCAATTTTGCCGTCCTCGATTTTTGCTGTGGTTTCAGGGATTTTATAACTTCCGCGTGAAACGGAAATAGTTTGCGGTTTCGCGCCGGCACGCAAAACACGCAAATTCACTTTTGAACCGCTTTCGCCTAAAAGAAGCTGCTTTGCATCGTAGAGAGAAATATCGCGGGTCGCTTTGGTGTCAATATATTCGATGACATCGCCCGCTTGCAGACCGGCTTTGTCCGCCGGAGAACCTTTTATGACCGAAACCACATAGAGATACGCTGAAATCTGCGAAAATTCCGCGCCGATTCCCGCCAGAGTGTTCTGTTTTTTCGCCTGAAAATCTTTTACTTGGTCTGCCGTCAGATAAGACGAATACGGGTCAAGCCCGTTTGCCAGCCCGCGCAGCGCACCTGCTCGAACTTTTTCAAGATTCGGTTCATCAACATAATCGTTTTCGATATGCTGCAAAACACTTTCAAAAATACGGATTTGCGCTCCGGCATCATTTATCGGCTGCTGCGCCTGCGTTGACAACAAACCGCCGACGACCGCATACAGCGCGATTGCCGCCGAAAGTAAACCAATTGAAAATTTTCCGCGATATGACATTCTTATAAACCTCTTAATTTTTGTTAAAATAAACAGACAACAAATTTGAACTTTATTATCCAATATCAATTTTATTCGTGCAAGACAAAGAAACAACTAATCAATCCGAATTAACAGACGTTCTTCGCGCTCCACCCAAAGGCAGATTACTGTCGCTCGATATTGGGATGAAACGCATCGGCATTGCCGTCAGCGATGAATTGCAATTTACGGTTCGTCACGTTTGTGTATTGGAACGCAAAAGCTGGAAAAAAGTTCTCAAACAAATCATCGCCTATCTGGAAGAGTTTGATGCAGTCGGATTGGTTTTAGGTTTGCCGTATAACTTTGACGGCTCGGAAAGTGAAATGACAAAGGAAGCACGCCGCTTGGCGCGAAACTTTTCACTTTCGCTTGATGTGCCTGTTTTTCTCCAAGATGAACGAGTTTCAACTTACGAAGCCCGGGGCAATCTCTGGAAACGAGGTTTGAGTGAAAAGGAAATGCGGGAAAGGGTTGACAGCGAAGCCGCCGCGATTATCCTGGGCGATTTTATTGAAGTTCGCAATCAAATGTTAAATAGTGGTGAACGGTTAGTGAAAAATGGTGGGTGAAAGAAAGAAGTTATCATTTAAGATTTTCTTAATGTCTACCAAATTTTACGATTTTCACTAATCGTTCACCGCTTACAACTCACCATTACTTTATCGGCAACATCACGACCACTTCCTTCGCCGCCTTTTCAACCGCCGCCTTGCTAAACGGAAAAACCTGCGTATTTCCCGATTTCCAATTTTCGAGTTGGTCTCTGTAATGCGAAGATTTCGGATTTCCACTCTCGCCAAGCGCAATTCCGTGCCGCGTTTCGTCCCAATTTCCCGGCACGGTAATATGCCGCATTGAAACGCTTGTGCCGACATTCGGCGTTAAACCGTTTCCGTATTGCGGAATCGCATCAATCGCAAAAATACTTCCAATCAAAGGCGCGGCAGACAGCGGATGGTTAAAGCGGATTTTGAACGCGCTTCCAAACAACCATTTACCAGCGTCCGCGCCGTATTTTGCCGAGAGATTCGCCCGTGCTTCCCTATCTGAAGCAATCAGCAAATCCTTAAAATTTGCAAATTCTTTCGGCAGCCAATTCGCCGGTTTTTCCGCCGCCAGCCAATCAACAAACGAAGCACTCAAGCCCCAACGATAATTTTTCACCCTTTCCGCACCGACATTGGCGGTTAAAATTTTATTAAGAAACACATTCCGAATCTCGCCGACAAGCAGCGCGGCATTTGAATCGGCGGACATTTTCCCGTCCCAACCGCGCAGAATATCTAAGGTTTCCTTTGAAGCAGCTTCGGTTTTGATAACTTCACGCGCAAATCCCGAATAAGAAATGTTGAAAATGTCGCGCTGAATATCCATCATATCGTTAACCGTAACTTTTGAATTTGCCTGCAAAAGCTGATAAATTCGACGCGCACGATGCGGCGACGACCACAGATGCGTCAGAAAATACTTATAACTGTCGCCGACGATTCTTTGATTGGCGGTAACAATAAAACCTTCGGGCGGATTAAAACTGTTTGGCAGTTCTTCATAAGGAATAACACTCACCCAATCGCCGTCGCCCGTCGCTCCGTCATATGGCATCGAACCGTCGCCCGTGCGCCGAATCGGAATTCTACCGCCGTTATGAAAACCGATATTTCCCTTGACATCCGCATAAACAAAATTTTGCGCCGCGCCGCCGTAAGTTTTGAGCGCGGCATTGAAATCATCCCAATCCTTGGCGCGATTAAGCAATAAAAAGCCTTCAAACGAATCATTTTTCGGGTCGCGTGCCGTCCATTTAAGCGCGTATTTTTTGCCGTTTTGTTCGGTAATTATCACGCCGTTGCGCGTTTCCGTTACGTCTAAAATTTCAGTTTCGGTTTCGGGACTCAAAACATTTTTGCGAACTTTTATTTTCTCGCGTCTGATTTTTGCGGTTTCCCAACCGCTCGGCGTTTTGTATTGATTTTTGTCGTTAAAAGTTTCGGCGTATAAATCCTGCACATCGGGACCGAGATTGGTCGCGCCCCAAGCGATATATTCATTGTGTCCGAGAACAATGCCGGGAACGCCGGGAAATGTTACGCCTGAAACGCGCATCGTCGGCGAAGAAAGATTTGACAAATACCAAATCGAAGGCGCGGACGCAGGCAAATGCGGGTCGTTTGCCAGAATCGGTTTGCCGTCCAAAGTTCGCTTGCCCGAAACAACCCAATTATTACTCGCAGCATTGAATTCCTGATAAAATCCGATTCTTTCCAACGAAGATTTTCTTATTTCTTCATCCTTCAAAGCGAATTCTATCAATTCGGTCTTTGAATTTGGAATCTGGAATTTGGAATCTGTAATCTGATTGTCTTTCCCGACAATCAGCACATCAAGCGGAGTTTTTTCCAAAAAGAGTTGGTCAAATTTCTCTTTCGGCAAATCTGCAAACGAAACCCGCATTACATCAGCTTGCCAAGTTGTGCTTAAACCGTCCGCCAAAATCGCGCCGATGACCAGTGAATCAGTCGATTTCCAATCGCTTGGTTTATATTTCAAAATCTGAAACTCAATCGGCAAAGTCTTTTCATCCAAAGTTGCGATATAAGCATTTACGCCGCGAGCGTAATTTTCCAAAATTCCTTTATATTCGGGCGTAAAACTTTTGAATGCTTCTTCGACAATCTGCGAAAACCCGAATCTGCGCCAGCGTTTATCTGCTTCGAGAGCAGTATTTCCAAAAAGTTCCGCTGTTTCGCCGCGTGCGACCCGCCGATATAAATCCATCTGCCAAAGCCTGTCGCTTGCCGTCGTATAACCTTGCGCGAAATACAAATCCGCGTCGCTGCCCGCTTCAATATACGGAATTGCGCGGTCGTCGCGGCGCACCATAACATTTTCTTTCAAACCGGCAACCGTTAAAATTTTAGCTGTTTGCGGCGCGGTTTGCGCCCAACAAGCCGTCGTTGAAACAAAAATTAAAATAATATAAAGGTAAATCGTTTTTTTCATAAACATAATTTAGCTGGCGAATAATTGTTCGATTTTCAATTTGAATTTTGGCAGAAATGTTGTTTTAAGAATTTCGTTTTCGGTATAAATCTTACTTGCCTTGCCGAGTTGAAAGATTTCTATTTCTTTTTGCTGAGGCTTAACGACCCAATATTCAGGCACACCGAAAATCTCGTAAAGTTCCCGTTTTATACTCAGGTCGCGGCGGGCATTGACTCTGCCGGGCGAGAGAATTTCGATGACGAGTTCGGGTGCGCCGTGAAATTTTCCGTCCGTTTCGTCCAAAATTTCATCGCGTCTTTCGTGCGTGATAAAAATCAAATCGGGAATCACGCCGTCGTAATCGCTAAAAATCAAACCCGGTGTAGCTAAAATTTCGCCAATCGGATTTTTCTCAAGATATTTTGAAAATTGAATGGCAATTCTCATTGACAAGAGTTGATGAATATAACGCGGCGCAGTTGACACGATAATTTCTCCTCCGATTAGTTCGTAATGCGAGAATTCATCACGCGCCATTTTTTTTACATATTCGTTTGTATAGAGTTCGCGCTTTTCTTCGTCCGCCAATGGACAAAAAACGTATTGTGTCGTCGTAACTTGTTCGAGCATACTTTTTCACCTCGCTTTTAATTTATCACAATCAACCGAATTTCCGACATTTCTTCCATCGCGTAACACACGCCTTCGCGCCCAAAACCCGATTGTTTCACGCCGCCGTAAGGCATATTGTCCACGCGAAATGTCGGCACGTCGTTTATCATCACGCCGCCGTATTCGAGATTTTCCGAAGCGTAATTTGCATTTGACAAGTTTTGCGTAAAAACTCCGGCTTGCAGCCCGTATTTCGTATGATTCGACATATCAACGGCTTCGGCAAAATCGGAAAACTTTTCGACAACCGCGACGGGCGCAAAGATTTCTTCCGAAACAACGCGCATTTCTGAATTTGTTTTCGTTAAAACAGTTGCATCAAGCATTGCGCCGTCGCGTTTTCCGCCGCAAAGCAGTTCGGCATCGGCTTTGACCGCTTCATCAATCCAGTTTTGCGCCTTTTTTGCCGCATTTTCCTCAATCATTACCGAAAGCTGTGTTGATTCGTCAAGCGGATTTCCTTTTTTCAATTTCTGTGCTTTTTCGACAAAGTTTTCCGTCCATTCATCAAAAATTTTCTCGTGAACATAAATTCTCTGCACTGAAATGCAGACTTGCCCCGAATAAGCAAACGCGCCGACCACACATCTATCGAGCGATTTTTCCAAATCCGCGCTGTCGTCAACAATGACGGGCGCATTTCCGCCGAGTTCGAGCGCGATTTGTTTGCGCTGCGCCAGATTTTTTAATCTCCAACCAATTTCCGCGCTTCCGGTAAAAGAAATCATCTGAATTCGTTCATCGCGCAAAACTAAATCCATATTTTCCACATTCATCGGCACAACTTGAAGCGCGGAGTTCGGCAAACCGCTTTTTTGAAAAACTTCACCGAGCAGCAAAGCCGAAAGCGGCGTTTTCTCACTCGGTTTGATAATAATTGCATTGCCGGAGGCGAGCGCGGGCGCGACTTTGTGAGCAACCAAGTTAAGCGGAAAATTAAACGGCGTGATGCCGTAAATCACGCCGCGCGGCACACGCAAAGTCCAAGCCGTTTTGCCTTTGCCGCCCGCTTGCGTGTCAACGGGAACGATTTTGCCCGCAAATCTTTCGGCTTCGCCCACCGCCCAAGCAAAAGTTGAAATTCCGCGCTCGACCTCGCTGCGAGCATAGATTATCGGCTTGGCAGCTTCTTCGGCAATTGTTTCGGCAAATTCTTTTTTGCGCTTTTCAATTCCGTCGGCGATGTTCCGCAAACCGTCGGCGATTTGAAAACGCGCCAACTTTCGCATTTCTTTTGCAGCGTTTTCCGCCGTAGCAATCGCTTCTTCCATCTCATCGCAGTTTGCCCGTGATACTTCCGCAATCGTTTTTTGCGTGAAAGGTGATTTGACGGTAAAAGTTTCTTTGCCGACGCGACTTTCGCCATTTATCAAAAAAGGTTTTATTTCAAAATTTTTATTGTTTTTCGTCATAGGGTTATTGCCTTATCTTTTTTCCTAAGTTAAACTTTCGTCATTTACAAAGCAAACTTTTAAGGAAAATAAATGAAAATCTTGAAAACCGGCTTAATTTTAACCGCATTTGCTCTTTTCATTTTTGCCTGCACGGAAAATAAGACGGCAAATATAAACACAATTAACAATTCAAATACAGTCATAGTTGCTAACAACACACAACCGGCGGCAACCATAGACGAACTCGCTTCGGCAAAAAACATTTTTATGAAAACCTGTGTTAAATGTCATAAGGAAGACGGCACGGGCGGCGTAACCGTTTTTGAAGACACGACGATAAAAGCACCGAATTTCACTTCCGACAAAATGAAGAATGAAGATGACGCAGAATTTATCGAAACTATCGAAAACGGCGAGAAAGAAGACGGAATGCCCGCTTTTAAGGGCAAATTAAGCGAAGAAGAGATAAAAAATCTGGTGAAATTTATTCGGAGAGAATTTCAAGGTAAACAATAGATACTATCGGAATAAAGGAATTTTTATCGCGCGTCATCGCTCTTCACTATTCGTTATTAACTATTAACTGATATTCAATTAACTGATATTCAATCAAAAATAGTGAACAGTTAATAACGAATAGTGAACAGTTTTTCATCTATGAGCTTATTTCCGATAATGTCTAATAAAGATTAAGAATTATGAATTACGAATTACGTTTAATTTGTGATATTTTAATTTTGCAATGTGAATTCCATTTTGAAATTTGAAATTCGTAATTCATTTCGCACCCGTAGCTCAGCTGGATAGAGTATCTGACTTCGAATCAGAGGGTCGCAAGTTCGAATCTTGCCGGGTGTACCATTATTTTTAATAACTTAGAGGCATCGCTTTGATGTCTCTTTTTTATTGTCAAAATTATCTCTTGCGATAGATTTATTTTTAAGATATATTGAGCTTACTATGAATTTACTAACAACGAACGAAGCGGCGAAAAGATTGCATGTTACACCGATTAGGGTTCGGCAGATGATTCGTGAAGGAAAGATTAAAGCCAAACAAATCGGGCGCGATTATGTGATTGAAGAAAGTTCTTTAACGGCGGTCAAAACTTACGGAAAAGCCGGAAGACCGAGAGGCGCGAACGGCAAACCGGAAACCGAAACGGAAAAGCCGTTTCAGACAGCTTTTGATATTGCGCCGGATTTATTGAATCGCTTGCTTGCCAAACAAAGAGATTTGCCGTCGGATTTATCAACTAATAAAGAATACTTGAAAGATTTAGGTAAAAAGAGCGCGGAAAAAAGAAAGGATAGTAAATCGTGATTAACCCGACAATTGCCGATACGGGCGTAATCGCCGCTTTTCTCAATCCAAAAGACCAATGGCGCGAATGGACGGTTAATCAATGGCGACAGCTTCCCGCGCCGTTTCTGACGTGCGAAGCCGTTGTTACCGAAGCCTGTTTCTTGCTGCATCACTTCAAAGATGGCGAACAGGACGTTTTATCTCTGGTTGAAGCCGGTATTTTGCAGATTGATTTCTCGTTATCTTCCGAAGCCTTAACTGTTAAAACATTGATGAAGAAATATGAAAACGTGCCAATGTCGCTTGCCGATGCGTGTCTTGTCCGAATGAGCGAATTGATAGATAATTCAGTTGTTTTTACGGCTGACAGCGATTTTCACATTTACCGCAAAAATGGCAGACAAAAGATTTCTCTGATAATTCCCGAATAAAAGGAAAACTTAAAATGGATAATTTCGCAGCTTATCTCAAAGAGATTGAAAAAGCCTTTCAATCAAAAATCGCTACCGAACACACTTACAGACATTCTTTAATAAGTTTAATCGAATCTTTCGGCAATGATATTGAAGCGATTAACGAACCGAAAAGGCGAACTTTCGGCGCACCGGATTATGTCATTCGCAAACGTGAAATTCCGCTTGGCTACATCGAAGCCAAAGATGTCGGCAAAGATTTGGACAAACTCGACAAGCGCGAAAAAGAACAACTCAAAAAATATCTGGATTCGCTCAATAACATCATTTATACGAATTATCTTGATTTTCGCTGGTATGTTCGCGGCGAAGTTGTGCAAACAATTACGCTTGCCGAATTTGACGCGAACGGCAATTTGCAGCCGAAAGCCGATGCTGAAATCGGGCTGACAAATTTATTCAAAGAATTTCTCAATAAACACATTGAAACAGTTGCCACGCCGAAAGAACTTGCCAAGCGAATGGCTTCGATAACAAGGCTTATTCGGCAAACTATCGAAAAGGCTCTGGCAGATGAAGAAACAACCAAACAGCAAACCTTACACGAACAATTTGAAAGTTTTAAGAAAACGCTTTTGCCGAATTTAGATGACAAAGGTTTTGCCGACCTTTATTCACAAACAATCGCTTACGGACTTTTCACGGCGCGGTGTTTTGATAATAAACCGCCATTTACGCGGCAGGAAGCCGCTTATCTCGTTCCGAAAACAAATCCGTTTTTGCGTGATACGTTTGACCGCATCGCCGGAATTCATTTGGATGAAAGAATAACGTGGGCGGTTGATGATTTAGCCGAACTTCTTAACCGAACCGACATTTCGGCAATTTTGCAGGATTTCGGCAAACGCACCAGACAGGAAGATCCGGTTGTTCACTTTTACGAAACTTTTCTTTCGGAATACGACCCTAAATTGAGGGAAACGCGCGGCGTTTATTATACGCCTGAACCGGTTGTTTCATACATTGTCCGAAGCGTGGATAAGATTTTGCAAACGGATTTCGGACTCTCGAAAGGTTTGGCGGATTCTTCAAAACTTGATGACGGCTCGCATCGAGTTTTAATTCTTGACCCGGCGACCGGAACGGGAACATTTCTTTACAACGTTATTAAAAATATATGGCAAAGAATACAAAAATTTGGCGGTTGGGATTCTTATGTTTCCAAACATCTTTTGCCCCGCATATTCGGCTTTGAATTGCTGGTTGCGCCTTATGCAATCGCGCACTTAAAACTCGGTTTGCTTTTGGAAGAAACAGGTTATCGAATTGATAAAGACGACCGACTGCGAATCTATCTAAATAACACGCTTGATTTTGTCGCTCTTAAAGAAGAAAAACCCGATACCTTTTCGGCGTTTATTAACAGAGAAGCATCGGCAGCCCGCGAGATTCAACAGGACAAACCCGTGATGGTTATCTTAGGCAATCCGCCGTATTCGGGACATTCGGCAAATACGGGCAAATGGATAAACGATTTGCTGCGCGGCGCGGATTCGCTCAACGACAAACCGACTGAAAATTATTTTATGGTGAACGGCGAGCCGTTGGGCGAGAGAAATCCGAAATATCTTAATGACGATTACGTAAAATTTATCCGTTTCGCGCAATGGCGAATTGACCAGACAGGTTACGGCGTTCTGGCTTTTGTAACGAATCACGGTTATCTGGACAATCCGACGTTTCGCGGAATGCGGCAGTCTTTGATGAAAACGTTTGACGAGATTTACGTTCTCGATTTACACGGCAACGCGAAAAAGAAGGAACGCTCGCCGGACAATTCAAAAGACGAAAATGTTTTCGACATTCAACAAGGCGTTTCGATTGGGATTTTTGTTAAGAAACTGACAACTGACCACCGACCACTGACAACTGCTAAGGTTTTCCATAAACATCTTTACGGCGTTCGTGAAATCTGGACGGAAAACGTCAACGACGAAAAGGAATTGACGGGCGGAAAATATCAATGGCTTACTCAAAATGATATTTCGACAACCGAATGGAAAGAAATTGAACCCGTTAAGCCTTTTTATCTTTTTACACAGCAAGACGCAACTTTGCGTGATGAATACGAAGGATATTGGGCAATTTCAAATATAATGAATTTATCTGCAAATGGCGTGAAAACACATCGAGACCATTTTGCAATTAGTTTTGACAAAAATGACCTATTGGAACGTATCAATGATTTACGAGAAACCAAATTTTCAGATGAAGAATTGAGAAAACTTTACAAACTTGAAGACAATCGAGATTGGCAATTAACCAAAGCCAGAAAGCAAATTCGTTTAAACACAGATTGGCAATCTGAATTGATATCTCTCTTGTATCGTCCATTTGATTGGCGTTCTTGTTACTTTAGCAAAAGCGTCGTAGATTTTCCGCGTCGTGAATTTGTTGACCACGTAGCAAAGAAAGACAATCTTTGTTTGTGTCTCGGCAGACAAGGAATTGCGGTAAATGAAGACTTTTGGGATTTGATAACAGTTTCAAATTTGCCGATTGACACAAATGCTTTTCGGCGCGGCGGTGTTAGCGCATTTCCGCTTTATCTTTATCCAACCGAAAAGCGTGGCTTATTCGATGAACAAGCTTCCGTGCGTGAGCCAAACTTTTCAAATGAAT
>MWVY01000029.1_pt1 | contig 29725 bp, 29 predicted proteins | sample 1047251 | NCBI WGS metagenome assembly MWVY01 (sample SAMN06349983, study PRJNA376086) | soil metagenome | isolation source: MS7-5 sample Antarctic (ecotone) soil | place: Antarctica | collected 2015-01-13
CTACGTCCAACTATCGGGCTTCGTAGTCTAATGCCCACTCACCCACAGCGTAAGCCTTGTATCATATTTCTGTTCGTCAGTTCATCACTTTGTCCGCCGCTTCCTTCAGATTTGTGGTCACCCACAACACCCTTGCTTTGGACTAACGATTCCCGTTGGATGGCTCGTTCAAGACTTGCACTTTAAAGAACTATCGCATGCATGGCGCACAATAAAAAACCCTGCTTCCGCAGGGCTTCAGAACTGTTTTCATCATCGCATCAAGTACATTTTTCCGTAACCTTTATTGAAGTATTTTTCTGTATTGTCTGCTTCTGACTTGTATTTTTCCAATGAACTTCCATTTAAACTGGTAATTACTCTATACAAATAAACTCCGTTTCCAAGTTTCTGTCCAAACTGATCTGTACCATCCCATTTAAATTCAGTTATGTTTCTACCAACACGTAATGGTCCTAATTCAGCTTTAGTGATTTCCCTAACAATTTTACCGGTTACAGTTAAGATTTGAATTCTTATGTTTTGCGGTACTTCAGAGCCCGTTATAGTGAAGACAAACGCCGTTGTTGTTGTAAATGGATTAGGATAGTTGAGCATGTTTGATATCATCGGCTTATTAATAACCTGGAATGCCACCCTATATTCAGAATTACCTGCTATGTTATTACTCTTGTCTCTACCTGTTACAATTAATTCATACTCTCCATCCTGTGAGAAAAATGGCGTAAATTCGACAATAGCAGTGTTTTTGCCGGATTGTTGTGCCGGAGTGAATTTTAAAGAATCACTGTTATAGTTGTAAGGTCTGATACTACCATCAGGGAAACGAACTTTTACACTAACTAAAGAAGTGTCATCCAACAGTGAGAATTTAGCTTCATCAGTTAATTGAATTAAAATATGTGGTTTAGAAGATACAATGTCCCTGTTTAAAATATGTACATTATCAAAAGTTACATCCATTAATGGATTTAGCTGATCTGCATCTACATTAAAATTCTGATAGATGAAGTTATTGAAGTGATGTTGTTCAGGTTGATTATTATCAGGATTCACTTCTATGTAAAATGCATTTGCACCCTGGTATAAACGTGTGTCAACACGATGGCGAATATGTACTGTATCTCCTGCAGGCAAAGGTCGATGCTTCTCGACCGGTAAAATATGTGTTACATTGTTTTTATCAGTTAAAACAACTTTCACTTTCAGGCTGTCAAAATTTGCATCACTAACATTTTTAAAAGCCATTTTAAAATCAATGATCTCACCAACGCCTAAACTATCCTTTAGATTAAATAAAATATTAGGGGCAACAGCGCCTTCAGGTACAGGAACATAAGTAAGCCTCCAGTAATTTAACTGATAAGGTGTAAGGTTTACTGTATCTTTTGCAGAAAGCTGCAATTGTAATTGTGGATATTGTACTGCACTAATTGAAGAAATATCAACCACTTGTTGTGCAGGACCAATATTGTTTAATAAAACAGTTTTGCTGCCATCCCTGCTAATACCTATTATAGAGACAACAGTTTCATCACCTGTTGCTTCAAGTGAATTTCCACTCCACCTTAGCTCCTTCCATGCTTTAGCAGGACCGAATGCTGGTGATGTAATCTGCCCGGAATTTGAAAGATTCCTGATGTTGGTTGAAACAGTTACCATATCATAAATCCCTTCCGATAATCTATATATCGGCACAAAGCCATTATCACCCTTTTTATAAATAAAAGCAAAAGCTCTCGGCCTGTTCAGCGAATCCAATTCAGTTAAGCCAGCCTGCTTTAATCTATGAAACAGTGAATTCCGTGACCCAAATAAAGTTGTATCCTTTTGCCACTCCTGGACTAATCCTTTTTCTACATCATTCAATATGTTTCTAACCACTACATAGCTGCCTACCGGAATGGCGTCCATGAAATCCATCGCATTTTTTCGTGTTTGCGAAGTGAGATAGCTAAACTCAAAATTCCAGTTGCGGGAAACATTGCAAGGCAATGCACTTCCATATGCGCCATTGAGGTTTAAGGTTGGGCGAAGCGAAACAGGGTCAAATACATTGAATATAATTGAACTGCCAATGCAGGCACTTCTAATGAAAGGATCACCATTAATACCTACTACAAACTCACCATCATTTTGTGCTGCTGTAGGATATATTCCATTTTGTGCAAAAAGAATATTCGTTACACTATCAAATTGCCATCTGCCGGTTGTTCTGTTTACAGATAATCCTGAAAATGTTGACTCCAGATGCTGATATAAATGGGATTGATTATAACCAAAATCATGGTTCTGCAGGTATACAAAAGATGATGTATTCCAGTTTAAATTACCGCTGGATATCACCGGTGCAACACGCCAATAATAAACTGTATTATTAGTAAATGTAATTCCCGGATCAAACTCTATCAATCCACCGGGTGATGTAATTGTACGGGTTACTTTAATAGCAGAATTAAATAGTGCTGTTGTATCCAGCTCCATTCGATATTGTTTTGCTTTACTAAAAGCATCAGCAGTGGAAGCAGATAATTTAATATTCTGCTTATTGACTATACCAAAATTATAGGGATAGATTGGTCGCAATTCATCTTCATAAATAAATACTTCTTTTGTTACAGAATTATTTGTTTCATAAAGCTCATCTACATTATTATCTGCATCTATGCTTACAGTAATCTTATTAGATCCTTTGTCTTTGACAGGATCAATAGGTACACTAATATTTATTGAATCAATAAAACGAATGCCGGGTATAGTTTGCCTGTGAATTATTTCCGATGTTCCATTAGGATACTCCCTTTTTACCTGTACTACAATATTCCTGTTAATTGCTTTTCCAATGTTTAAAAACTTAGCATTTACTTTAAATGCAGATTCAGCAATTGAAATGAAGGTTGGTGAAACTTTGATGAGTTGTTCTTCAACAACATAATCAGGTTTAGCATGAGGATTAAGCCGAACTGCAGGATCACCGTTTAATGTTGTTTCTTCAGCATTAATGCGAGTCAGAAAATTATTGATAGTACGGATAGAAAATATTCGACTAATAGTTGATTGCATTATTTCTCCTATTGTTCTACCATAATCTGTTACTCCCGCCGATTTGTAAAATTCTTTTGTCCATACATCAAGATCGCTTACAACACCAAAATGTGTACTGGCTATAAAACCTATCGACCCCCTATCAGGAGCAAGGACAAAATTTTCTGAAATCGTTTCAGTTGTAACAAACCTTGCAGGATTATAATTAAAGAAATTTCCCGCCAAACATCCTAACGCTACAAACATTGGATACTTTCCGGGATTATCATAAGCTTGTGGATCATTTAAATTGAATTCAAGTGTACTTGTTGAAGAGTGTCCGAAGTAAGTTAATAGTGTTATCCCTTCCTTGAATAATCTTTCTAAATAGGTACTATTGATCTGCTCAACACTTGTTGCACTTGTTTTTGAGAAAGTAGTAACATTTGCTCCAAAAAATGTATCACGTATAATAGTGTTGTAGTTTGCCATGTATTGCTCTATTAACCTGGTGAGTGTCGGATCACTCGCTCCTACAACATGAACAACATTTTTCATCCACGCACGGTCTTCTATTCTTGGCGATAAATTCCTCTGCGCCAACTCATGTTCTTTAAGTTTTTTAAGATATGTTGCTACTTCCTGTGGAGTTATGGCAGATAAACGGCCAATAGGAGTCTTAGGGACAATACCACCCGGATCAGCACTTAGCAAAATATCTGAAGCAGGCCAGCCGAACGTGGGTACCAGATTTTGTTTATCAATGTCTGCAGTGCTTTCATAACCCCGCTGATGTATGTAATTAACACCTTTACCTATTAAAAACACATGGTGCGGTGTTTGAGAAAATTTCTCACGAGCAAACCTGATGAAACTTCTAAGACCCAGCGGATTCTTTTTAATTCCGAAAGCAAACTGATCAGTTAGTTCATCTACCAGGTAAATTTTAGCATTAAAACCTCCACCTATAGCTGAGTTCCGGTATGCACGATATTCTTCTACAGGATTACCACCACTGAACAAGAGAGGGTTTGATATTATTATATAGTTTGCCTGGTTTGCAGCTGTATTATAATTAATAAAATTTCTTGTTTGTAATGCGGATACTGAATTTATATTACCCGTTTCTTCACTTACTAAAACCAATTTCCTTGGAAGAGAAGAAGGCTCAAGAACGAATCTTAAAACTCCGGATGAGATGTTTGCCAGATATCGTCTCCCATTACTGAGATCATATAAAACCGGCGTTACATTCCCAAATGAAAAATTGGTGATCTCCAGGTAATTGCCCGAAGTACTTGTCGGTAATGTAAATTCAAAATTGGATGCTCCGCCAAAATTGAACTGTCTTGGATACGTTAGTTCATATTGATGAACCACCATTCTATCAATAGGTTCAGAAGAGAGATTTGTAACCTGAACATTTGCAGTTCCGGACGATAATTGCGTTGATGGAAAAGTTGCTGAATCAATCCTGTAATCAAAGGCTCCCATTTCTCCTTCAGTAATAAGGTTGTTGTTGATTGAAGCTCTGTAATTACGTGATGAAATAGTATTTCCCTGAACAATTATTTTGAATTTAGCGTTAGGTCCACCGGTAAAAGCAAACAGATTAGTAAAAGAGAAACTATTAGTTTCTCCCCTGCTTATATCTACAGATGTCCAGCCTTCTCCTTTATCATACGATGATGAATAAAGATATTGACCTACACGTGCTGCATAACCGCCATTTATTTTATCTCTAAAATATCTACCGGCAGTGTACATAAAATATTGTTCTGCCGGGAGGTTGTTGCCAATAACATTATTAGTTGTGGTAACAAGTCTTAGATTATTTCCGGAAGTATTTACTGTAAGAAAGAAAGATGCAGTGTCAGTCTGTAGACTCCATTTTCTATTAAGGTGATCTTCTGGATTTCGATATAATTGATTATCAGGTTGCCCATCATTCATTTCACCCCAAAATTCAATGTAATCGTTACCGGAAAAAGTGCCGGTAGCAATAGAAGTATAAATCGGGATTTGGACACCATTTCTCCATAACTGAAAATGCTGAGCAGATGTATTTCCTAAACCCGCAGAAGAAAGTGTTGATTGGTTGATACGGTAAAGTCCTGTTTTGCCAACTTTGAACTTGTAGTAAGTTTTATTATAATCAATCCATTCGTTGTTGTATAACTGTGCTTCAACAGCATAAGCAGTTATCAAAAACAAACAGAATAGAATTTTTCTCATCAGTAGTTAGTACTAATTAATTGTTTTTATTTCTTCTGTTTACAAGATCCACCTGTAACGAAAAAACATGTGTAAATAAAGGGTTTGATTGATTAGCAAGGTTTGTGAATGCATAATCAATCTTTACATTTTGAATGCGGAATCCTGCACCTGCACTTGGTTGATATATCCAAACCTTCTTTTGATTGGTAGTATCTCCATCCTCTAAAGCTCGCTGAAAGTTATTGATACCGCCTCTTACAAAGAAAACATCATTAATGTTGGCCTCTACACCAAGTTTTGGATCAACGCTTACAACAAGACTGTTTATTAAAGTATTTCGTTTTCCGTCGAAGGTAACATCTGCATTTACTTCAGCTAATAAGCCAAATTTTTCACCTATTGAAAAATCCCGTGCTATTCCTAAAATAACTCTTGGTGATGTAAGTTCCGTGGACTTAACAGGTATATCATTATTTGTTAGGTAAAGGGCTTCTTTTTCTTTTTCAGAAAAATTAAACGACCATGCATTGAAAGTTGTCGTTATATCTCTACCCACAATTCCAAATTTCCATTTATCTCCATTGAACTGCAGCCCTGCATCCAAACCAAAACCCCATGCCTTTGCAAAATGCCCAACGCTGCGATGAATGATTTTAGCATTAACCCCTACATTAATGTCTTTATCGGAACTTGCATTCAGCTTTTGTGCAAGAGAAAGCAACAAGGCATAATCGGCTGAAGAAAAAGCTTGAATATTATTGTAATTTATAGAACCGTCCGGCTCCACAAGAAACAAAGTGTTCATTATATCATCGACAGCAAAGCGAAGAGCTGATACTCCTAAAGTTCTTTTATTTCCTGCCAGAGGAAGTGCAATGCTGGCAAAGTCATACTTGCCGATTCCGGAGAAATATTCAGCATGCATCAGGTTTATGTTTGCATGATCCTTTACACCGGTTAAACCTGCAGGATTCCAGTAACCGGCGGTACCATCATTAACTGAAGCTACCTGTGCACTTCCCATAGAAAGCCCCCGTGCTCCGGCGCCAATATTCAAAAATTCATTTGAATACTTTCTAAACTGGGAGAACGAACTAACGGAAAAGACAATAACCAATAATATGGCTAAGCCAATTCTCTTTATATAGCAATTTTCATAAAGCAATGGGATAAGGGCGGCTTTTCTTAATAAACATGCTGCGTCTGCGAAAATAATCTTTTTCAGTTGCATTAAGTGAGAAATACAGTGTTTATCTACGTATTGAAAGCTGGTTCTAAGCTTACATTTGCCTCTGAATAAATAAAAATGAACTTAATTGAAGAATTACGCTGGCGGGGAATGATTCAGGATATAATGCCCGGAACTGAAGAACAACTGGCTAAAGAAGTAACTACAGGTTACATTGGTTTTGACCCGACGGCTGATTCTCTCCATGTAGGTAGCCTTGTACAGATCATAGTTTTAAAACTTTTCCAGCTAACCGGTCATAGACCAATTGCTCTTGTAGGCGGAGCAACTGGCTTAATTGGTGATCCATCCGGTAAACAACAGGAAAGGAAGCTATTAACAGAAGAGGAAGTAAACTATAATGCTGCTTCCATTAAAAAACAGTTGTCAAATTTTCTTGATTTTGAAGGTTCTGATAACGCTGCATTAATGGTTAACAATGCTGATTGGTTTAAAGGAATTTCTACAATAGAATTTCTGAGGGATGCAGGAAAATATCTTACTGTGAGCTATTTATTACAGAAAGGATTTATAAAAGATAGACTTGCGCAAGAGCAGGATATTTCATTTACAGAGTTTAATTATATTCTGATGCAGGCTTATGATTTTTTATGGCTGCTTCAGCATAAAAACTGCAAAATGCAAATGGGGGGCTCCGATCAATGGGGAAATATTACCGCAGGTGCAGAACTAATAAGAAAAAGACTTAGAGCAGAAGCATACGGCTTTACGTGTAAGCTTTTAACCAAAAGTGATGGAACCAAGTTCGGTAAAACTGAACAAGGAAATGTATGGCTTGATAAAGAAAGAACAACTCCTTTCCAGTTTTACCAGTTTTGGTTAAACGCAAGTGATACAGATGCAGAAAAATGGATCAAAATATTTACATTTTTAGCGAAGGGTGAAATTGAGGATTTGATCGTGAAGCATAAAGAAGATGCTGCAAAAAGATTACTGCAAAAAAAATTGGCTCTGGAAGTAACAATTATGGTGCACGGAGAAGCAGAGTACCGGAAAGCAGTTGAAACAACAGAAAAGTTGTTTAAAGACCAACCAGCACCGGCAGAAACATTAAGTGTGGATGACCTGGAGAATCTTGATGGAGTGGTAAATGTGCAATATGCAATTAGCAATTTGCAAAATGGAGTTGATGTGATTTCCTTTTTAACCGAAACTCAGATCTTTCCTTCAAAAGGTGAGGCGAGAAAAATGATACAAAATGGTGGTATAAGTATTAACCGCAGGAAAATTGATGGTGTACAGATGACAGTTGACAGTTCCATGCTATTGCACGGAAAATATCTGCTGGTGCAGAAGGGAAAGAAGAATTATTATTTGGTAAAGGTGGGGTGAAGTTGAAATTAGTAAATTTCTATTACAACCGTTAAGCTCTTAGACGCATAAGTTTCCTATAGTTATTTGGCTCCATGTATTCTAAAATATCTCCCGGCTGACATTCTAATTCTTTACAAATAGCCTCTAAAGTGGAAAAACGAATTGCTTTTGCCCTGCCACTCTTAAGCACACTCATGTTTGCAATGGTAATGCCGATACGTTCACTTAATTCTGTAAGAGACATTTTCCTTCTTGCAAGCATTACATCTAAGTTTACTACTATCGGCATAAGCTAAACAGTTAAATCCACCTCCTTTTGAAGGGCCACTCCACTTTTTACTATCCACATAAGCCGTAACAGAACAGCCCAAATCCAAATAACAGGAGCTGAGAAGGGTTTTGGAACATCATAGGTGTACTGGTTGTTACTCAAATGTTTTACTTGTTCATTAACCCAGTTGTGTCTCCAAAAATCAAAGAAGAAAAACGCCAGTAATAACACAAGGGCAACTGATAACCCCAGATCGACTTTTCTTGTAAAAGGCTTTTTATACGTGAAGTCCCCCAGAAAAAAACTACAGCTATAATGGCACATAAAAAGAACAAGATTGCATGGGGCGGATCTACAAAATCTCTTGGAGCTAAATATCGCAAAGAGCCTTCAGGTTGAGAAATGTAAATTTTTCCCGGAGCAGTAACCATCACCTGTGAAAATCTTTCGACTGTGTCTGCAGTATTTACTTTAGAAACGTTTAGTTGTAAAAACTTCAGTTTTTGAGTAAGAGAAGTTATAAGGATTAGCAAAGTAATAAGAACCAAGCTTCCATTATTAAAAAGTATCAGGAGGGTGTCTAAACAAGCTTTTTCATTAGTTCGCCCCATATGCAGCTTTTTACTGCAATAAAAATAATAATTTATCGTAAAACGATAAAAAAACCATTAGATGAGCATCGGGCATTTTTCTGAGGCACCATTTAAAATTCTAGAAAATACAGATTCCTTCTACTCTGTCGTACAACCAGATTTCAAAACTGCTATCGCTAATTTCTTCCCAGGAGTTGGATAGTAGGCCATGCACACTGCGCAGTCTGGATCGTTTTTGCTGAGGATCTTAAAATAAAAATCATCCCCCTCTTTAATATCAGCGGGAAAGCTGCACTGGCTTCCTAAAGCAAACACATTTTGGTACACTTTGCCGGTGCTTTTGTCTGTCCAGCTTTTTTCAATCAGAGATTGGTCAATATTGCCTGAAATCACACTAATAGTGTAGTTCATGCAAATTCCTTTGATCATGAGCTTTCCTTTAATACAATCCTCCTTACGCTGACTGGTTTCACGATCCTCACCTACGTCACTGATACGTCTTTGACACTGAAAACCTGATAGCAAAACCAAACAAACTAGAACAGAGGTAAAAAAAGCTGTTTTCATATATATTCACTTTTATGCATTATCTGACAACAGCTACAGATATACCGTTGCATCAAAATCTCAGATGCCTTACAGTGGCTCCATGATTTATCAATTGTTTCAAAGAGTCTATACCTATCTGCAGGTGCTTTTCTACATACAACTCTGTAATTTGTCTATCACTTTCTTCAGTTTTAACACCCTCCGGCACCATTGGTTGGTCGCTCACCAGTAATAATGCACCTGTAGGTATCTTATTATAAAAACCTACAGTAAAAATGGTAGCTGTTTCCATATCAATAGCATATGCCCTTATCCTTTGCAGGTACTCTTTAAACTGAGTATCATGTTCCCAAACACGTCGGTTAGTTGTATATACAGTCCCGGTCCAATAGTCGACTTCATACTCTCTGATAGTAGTGGAGATAGCTTTTTGAAGTGCAAATGCAGGCATAGCTGGAACTTCCGCAGGAAAATAATCATTTGATGTACCCTCACCTCTGATTGCGGCAATAGGTAAAATAAGATCGCCTAATTTATTCCTTCGTTTTAAACCTCCGCACTTCCCCAGGAACAAAACTGCTTCCGGTTCAATTGCCACCAATAAATCCATAACAGTAGCTGCGGTTGGGCTACCCATACCAAAATTTATTATTGTTATCCCTTCAGCAGTAGCACACTGCATAGGTTTATCAATTCCTGTAGGGATTGCACCAGTCCATTCGCAGAACAAACGAACGTAATTACTAAAGTTGGTTAGAAGAATATATTTTCCAAAATTCTGCAGTTTTTCTCCTGTATATCTCGGTAACCAGTTCTGAACAATATCCAGTTTTGATTTCATAATTTGTACGAATTTAAACCATTTAACAGGTTTACTAATTCAATGTAGGTTTGATGAATGATTCAGGTTAAGTACCCGGAACCACAATTCAGAATAAAAACAAAAGATAACAAGCAATACATTTTCGACCACTTACGAAAAATGTGGTTGTTGCTTACCCCTGAGGAATGGGTGCGACAAAATTTTATCAATTACCTGATTATTGATCTAAAGTATCCATCTACTATTATTTCTTTAGAAAAAGAAATATTGATAAATGATGTGAAAAAACGATTCGATATTCTGGTATACAACAATCAATTTAAACCATGGATGCTGGTAGAGTGTAAAGCTCCAATAATAAGATTGGATGAAAATGTATTACAACAGGTACTTCGTTATAACATAACTGTTCCGACAAAATATATAATACTCACAAACGGAGATAATACTATTGGATGGATGAAGGAGAATCGTGAGCTAAAGTTGTTAATAGAAATGCCGAAGTGGAGGTAAATGTTACTCTGCTCTATAAAAAGGTTTCTAAATTAAAATCCGATTCTTATCCATCAAATCAGTAAATAAATATCCTTAATAATCTCTATGGGAATATGCCTAATTCGGCATAACTGGTGCCCACTTTGTTAATGGCTACCACAAATGCTGCCGTACGCATATCAGGTATTTGAGGGTTTTTTTTCCATTCTGCCATTACTTCTCTTGTTGCAGTGATCATTGTTTCTTCCAATCCGCTATAAACAAGGTCTACTTCATCTGCACCATGTAATATGAACTCTTTTTCTTTATTCACTACCTCTTTCCCGGTTAATTCTTCAATTTGTCCAATGATGTGCATGTTCATGTTTTCAGTAAACCGTTTTTCCATTCTACCATAACGCACATGGCTTAAGTTCTTCAGCCATTCAAAATATGAAACAGTCACACCACCGGCATTCAGGTACATATCCGGTACAATTAAGATTCCTTTTTGTATGAAAATTTCATCTGCCTCAGGAGTTAATGGCCCATTTGCACCTTCGCCAATTATTTTGGCTTTTACACGAGGAGCATTTTCCTCGTTAATTACATTCTCCAGCGCAGAAGGTATTAGAATATCGCAATCGTATTCCAATGCATCTGTATTTTTTGCAAAATTTTTGCCTCCTGGAAAATTGAGTATGGATCCGGTTTTTTTACGATGTTCAAATACTGCATCTACATCCAGTCCGTCTTGACTATATATTGAACCTTCGTATTCAGCTAATGCAATAATTTTTGCACCTGCATTCTGAAAGAACTTTGCTGAGTGATAACCAACGTTTCCTAACCCCTGGACAACAACTCTTTTCCCTTCCACTCCAACAGGTAAGCCTAACTTGTCCATAATATCCTTCATATCGCATACTTCCCTCAGGCCGTAAAAAACACCTAAACCCGTCGCTTCCCTGCGACCTCTAACTCCTCCCTGGGTTACAGGTTTACCGGTTACACAACCCAGCGCATCAATTTCTCCCGGTCTTAAGCTCTGGTATGTATCAACAATCCATGCCATTTCCCTTTCACCTGTGCCATAATCGGGAGCTGGCACATCTATACCAGGACCAATAAAGTTTTTCTTAACCAGCTCTGCAGTATAACGTCGTGTAATTTTTTCCAGTTCATATGCAGAATATTTTTTTGGACTGATCTTGATACCACCTTTACCACCTCCGAAAGGAACATTTACAATGGCACATTTGTATGTCATCAACGCTGCCAGTGCCATTACTTCATCCTGGTTTACTTCAGCAGCAAAACGAATACCTCCTTTGCATGGTGCTTTATGATGAGAATGTTGTACCCTGTACGCTTCAATTACTTCTATTCTGCCGTCATCCATCTTAACCGGGAATTTTAATTGATAGACGGAATTACAAACCTTGATCTGTTCTAAAACCCCAGGGTCCCAATTAGTAAATTTTGCTGCTTTATCAAAACTCTTATTTACACTTTCAAAAAAACTATATGCTACATTCGACGACATGATAGATTATTTATAATTATTCTGATTTTGTTTTTCCAGTTTATTTAGCTTCCGTTCTAAACGAATAAGATAAAAAATTATACCGGCAAAGATGGTGAGTATAACGGCAATCACCACATAAATTTTCCCGCTACTTCGCATTCCTTCAGCCATTTCTACTCCCATATTATTCTGCTGTGCAGAAACCTCCAACAAGGCTGTTAGAAATAGAATTATTATGAACAATTTTCCTTTCATTCTATACTCAGCATTTTGTCTTTCATCATTGTCAATCTTACTTTTATTGAAACTATCCATACACCTAATAAGGTCCAGCCAATTATAGCCGGATAAAAAATATAACGCATATTAGGAGCTAAATCTCTAAAATTCAATGCAGGGTTACCACCATCTGCTCCCTCGCCGCCGGGGTGTAAACTTGGTAACAGTCTTGGGATAATCCAAATTGATGGAAATAAAAATCCATAAGCAAAAATGTTGTACACAGATGATATTCTTGCCTTCTTATCTATATCTGAAATAGAATCCCTTAATACCAGGTAAGCAAAGTATATAAGTAATGCAATGGCTGCCCCAATAAGCTTTGGTTCCCGGGCAATAGCTCCAAATGAATCCATAATACGTCTATTTGGGTCTACCCATGTAAATGAAGCCCAGATAGCGCCGGTAGCATACCCAAGAAGTCCAAATATTATCCCTACTACCGCATATTGCCTGGAAATAAGATCATGTTTTAAATTACTGCTGCGCAAATATCTTACTGCATGAATAACTGAAATAGTAAAAAGAATCATCATTGCAAACCACATGCAAACATGGAAGTAGAGATTACGAATAGTTTCATTAAGAATAGGTATGGAAGGAACCGGAAATAATAATCCGGCTATTATAGTGTAAACCAGTAATAGAATGCAAGCTATTTTCCACCACCATTTTTTCATATCAAATTAAATCACCTTTTATCTACTTACTATCAGGCAACAAATTTAAGCGTGAAGGAGTTTGAAGTGAGAAAAATATTAGTCACTAATCTTTCCATAAAAAAGGAAATAATATAATTGCCAGAAGTATTACTAAAACATCAATAACTCCCAATAACAAAACAGGTGTCAGTTGAATGTCGGCTGTTGATGAAAATGCAGCAGACGATATTTTCATTAGCATTATTAGCTGAGGTATTATTAATGGAAATCCGAGTATTGCCATTATAGCTGCATTTTGTTGAGCTTTAGCAGCAATTGCAGCTAAAAATGTAAATACAAGGCTTAAGCTAAATCCTCCCAATAACACCAGGCCTGCAAATGGAATAAACATAATAACTGGGTTCCCAAGAAACAGAGTAAATAAAATAAAACTAATTGAGCTCATTAGCAGCATTAGCAATGCATTGAATAAAAGCTTTGCCAGTATAAAATTCTTAGGGCCTGTTATAGAATGATAGTAAAGCATCCTGTTACGGCTTTCCTGTAAAAAGCTTTTAGCAACTGCATTAACGCTGATAAAAAGTTGAACCACCCAAAACAAGCCATTCCAGATGGTGTTACCTGGTTGATCAACAGCCATAAACATTACAAAGATGGTTGCACCAACATAAAGTATTATTCCATAGAAAGCATACTGTTGCCGAACTTCTAACAGTACATCTTTTTTAAATAATGTTAGTATTTGGTTTAAATTCTTCAAAAATCCACTACAACTAAGTTATCAATTCCATTAAATGTTTGTCAGCAGTAATTATAGTTGCTTTATTGTAAATAGCCTGGGCATCAATTATTGCATCTGGAAGTTTAAGTCTATGGAGTTTACGTAGATTACAAACAGAATTTATAAGTGATGTATTTTCAGCTGAAAGATTTAGCAATTCAGTTTCCTGGATAAATTCCTGAAAGAGTATTCTATCGTTTTCAGGAAGGTTAGTAAAAGATAAAAATTCAATAATATTTATTACAGAGAGATAAACAAAATCTGCATGTGCAGTTAACTCTAATATTGTAGAGTTTCCTTTAATTAAAGCAACAATAGCATTCGTATCCAGCAAATATCTACTCCCATTCATTCCTTAGTTTTCTTTGTTCAGCTAGTGCATCTCCTTCCCAGTGTAATTTGCCTACAAATTTTGAAAAATCGTATTTCTTTTTAGCTTTTGTTATTTGATCATCATAAGGTAGCACAATGATTTCCAACCTGCGATTAACGTATTCTTCAGGCAGTTCAATAGTGAGTGGATTTTTGGAGTGGTCAATTATTTTCCTTACACCTTCCATACATTAAAGATACTCCACTTTACCCGATCTTTCCATCCAGTTGGTAACATCTTCTGCAACGAGGTTCGTAAATATCTTTAGCACCTAACATAACCTGATCTTCATTAGCAATTTTCCGGTAAGAGTAATTTGCAATATTGCCACATTGCATACAGATTGCGTGTAGCTTGGTTATGTAATCTGCTTTAGCAAGAATATTTGGCATTTGTCCAAATGGATTAGCTAAAAAATCCATGTCTAAACCGGCTACTATGACCCTTATCCCCTTACAGGCAAGCTTATCACATATAGCAGGTAAATTTTCATCAAAAAATTGTGCTTCATCAATACCAATTACATGTACATCTTTAGCCAGTTCTAGGATCTCATCACTACTATTGACAGGTGTTGAATGTATATAGTTTTCATCATGTGACATGATCTTGATCTCGTGAAAACGGGTATCAGTTGCAGGTTTAAAAATCTCCACTTTCAGGTTAGCTATTTTTGCACGTTTTAACCTGCGAATTAATTCTTCTGTTTTTCCGGAAAACATAGAGCCGCAAATAACTTCAACCCATCCGCCACAGTCACTTTTAATATGAGGTTCAATAAACATGTATCAGAAGTAAGAAAAATTAAGGACTTTTATAATTTTATCGGAGTTAATACGTTTGATATTTACAACATCAATTCGGCCAAAAGTACCATAAACAAATGGAAAGGATTCACCTTCTGATTGACAAACTGGCGGAACAAAAGAAAAACAATGTCCCCGCTTCTCAAATGCTATTTACAGTGCAGCTTTTACAAAATGAACTGCTGAAAGCTGAAAATAAAAGTACTTCTTTAGGTACAGCCAAAGTTGCTGTTGTTATGCCCGCAAATACTTCAGTTTACTTTGCTAAAGTTGCTGAGAGAAAAGATGCATTGGTAAAGGAATTACCCAAACAAGAGGAAATTAAAATACCTGCGCAACTTGAAACAGCAAAGGAGAAAATTACTTCAGTTCCACAACCTGCTTACATTAGCAATTCAATTACTGAACAAAAACCAAAGGAGGAACCTGCAAAAGTATCCTTGAACCAGGAGCGGAGGCATTTTCCATTTGATGCAATGGAAGAAACTCCAACACTCCTGCATCAAAAGCAAAGAAAAGAGCTCCATGAACTAATTGCAGAAAGTAATGAATCACTTAATGACCGGCTAAGACAGGAAAAAAAAGAATTAGCTCATATTCTAAAGGACTCACCTGTAAAAGATTTGAGAAAGGCAATTGGGGTGAATGACAGATTTACTTTTGTTCAGGAATTGTTCAGAGGCGATGAAGCCATGTATGAAAGAACCATTAAAACTATCAATGGGTTTAATATTTTACAGGAAGCCGAGTATTGGATAAACAGGGAATTAAAGGTGAAAATTGGATGGAATGATAATAATGAAATAGTGCAACATTTTTATCAACTGGTAAGGAGACGATTCTCCTGAATGTGATCTATTATCCGTTTTGTTGCCCCTTTATTTTCATAAACATATTTTTTAGCAGCATCGCCTGTTTGTTGAAGTAAAGTTGTATCACTCATCAGCTTAGAAACAACTTCTATCACCTCTCCTGAGTTATTAACGCTGAAAGCTGCTTTAGCGGCAATTAATTCTCGTGCTTCTTTAAACTTCTGATAATTTGGCCCAAATAAAACCGGCTTTCCATATACAGCAGCTTCCAAAGTGTTGTGAATACCACTTTTATTGAACCCCCCTCCTATGTACGTAATTGTAGCATAATTGTAAAGACGTGATAACATTCCAATGTTGTCTATTATTAATGTGTTTTGATGTACCCGTGTTCCATTAAGCAATTGCAGCGTTGAAAAAGTAACCGCACCTGGAAATAAATTCAATAAATTTTCGATGTGATCCTTATCTAATTCATGAGGTGCAATGATCAGTTTAGTATTATTAATTGCTACTGCTTCTGATAATAATTCTTCATCTTTGGGCCAGGTGCTTCCTGCAACAATTACTTTACTGTTCCCAATAAAGTTTTTAATAAAGGTGATTTCTTTAAAATCTTCAGCAATAGTTATAACTCTGTCGAACCGTGTATCGCTGTTAATACTACAATTTTCAATATTGTATTGTTTCAGCAATTGGTAAGCAGCTTGGTCCTGAACGAAAATCCAGGAAAACAAATGAAGCATCTTCAAATAAAACAATCCATACCATTTAAAGAACAGTTGCTCCTTTCTAAATAATGCAGAAATAAGAAGTAAAGGAACTTTTCTGTCGTTTATTGATTTTAAATGGTAGTACCAGAATTCATATTTTACAAATAAGACAAGTTTCGGCTGTACAATTTGTATAAACCTCTCTGCATTTCTTTTTGTATCCAAAGGAAAGTAGCTTATATAATCAGGTAAGGGGTTTTTTTTAGCTACATTGAACCCTGATGGCGAAAAGAAACTAACAAGTACTTTGTATTTTGGATAATGTTTTTTTAATGCTTCTAAAACAGGTTTCCCCTGCTCAAATTCTCCGGCAGAGGCACAATGCATCCATATTAAATTATCTTCTGAAGTAATTTTTTGTTGAAGATCAGTAAACAAATTCTTCCTTCCATTGTGCCAATCTTTCGCTTTATTATTCCAGTAAGAAGCAACTCTTATTACAAAACCGTAAAGAAGAATAAAAACTGTATATAGGAAACGCAAAACAGCTGAATTAATATACTATGGAGATGCAATTTGAACAACAAACATACATCCAAATCATATTTTACTATTTTTGCCGGCCCGTAACAAATAAGCCCTGTGAAAAACTGATGTGATTTTATGGCTCTGCGGGAATTAAATTTTTGCGGATGCGTCCTATTCAAATGGTAGATCTTAAACAACAGTATCAGGGCATTAAAAGAGAAATTGATGATGCTGTTATTAATGTACTGGAGAGCAGTGCATTTATTAACGGACCCCAGGTTCAATCCTTTAGTACTCAGTTAGCAGATTATAACGGAGTAAAGCATGTAATACCCTGCGCCAATGGTACTGACGCTTTGCAAATAGCCATGATGGCTTTAAATTTAGAGCCAGGCGATGAGGTAATAACTCCTTCTTTTACATATATAGCAACCACTGAAGTAATTGCGCTATTGAAGCTGAAGCCTGTTTTTGTTGATGTTGACCCTAAAACATTTTGCATAGATATTGAATCAATTAAAAAAGCAATCACATCAAAAACTAAAGCTATTGTTCCGGTCCACTTATATGGGCAAGCAGCAGATATGGAGCCATTGATGAAGATTGCTGCAGATAATAATATATATATTATAGAAGATAACGCTCAAGCAATAGGTTGTGACTATTTTTTTTCAGATGGCTCTGTGAAGAAAACGGGGGCAATTGGCACTATAGGCACAACATCCTTTTTCCCTTCAAAGAATTTAGGTTGTTATGGTGACGGTGGAGCAATAATGACCAACGATAAACAATTGGCAGATAAAATAAAGATGATTACCAATCACGGGCAAAGTAAAAGGTATTATCATGATGTAGTTGGCTGCAACAGTCGCCTTGATACTATTCAGGCAGCTATTCTTGAAATTAAATTGAAGTATTTGGATCATTATATTAAGGCCCGTCAAAAAGTAGCTGCATTCTATGAAGATGCTTTACAAAAACATCCAAAGATTACTACACCATTTACAGCTCCTTATACCAGCCATGTATTTCATCAATATACTTTAATAACTGAGGGTATTGACAGAAACGAATTACAAAAATATTTGGCAGATCACAATATTCCCTCAATGATCTACTATCCGGTTGCAGCTCATAAGCAAAAAATGTTTGAATCATTTAATTCTGATAAAACTGAACTGCCGGTAACAGATTGGTTAAGTGAACGGGTTATCTCGTTACCAATTCACACAGAAATGGAAGAAGAGCAATTAAATCATATTACATCGAAAGTTTTAGAATTCGCAGATAAATAAGATGAAAATTACAATTATAGGTACTGGGTATGTTGGATTAGTAACAGGAACCTGTTTTGCAGAAACAGGAAATTCCGTTACCTGTGTAGACATAGATACGAGAAAGGTTGAGAAACTTTGCAATGGCACAGTTACTATTTATGAGCCCGGGCTTGAAAAATTATTCCTTCGGAATTTAAAAGAAGAGAGGTTAAAATTTACCACTGATCTTGCTGAAGGAATAAAGGAAGCGGCAATTATATTTCTTGCATTACCTACGCCACCCGATGAGGATGGATCAGCAGACCTTAAATATGTTTTAGGAGTAGCTAAAGAAATTGGGAACCTAATAACAAATTATAAAATAATTGTAAACAAAAGCACTGTACCTGTTGGAACGGCAAGTAAAGTTCACGATGCAATCAGGGAACACTACTCAGGAGAATTTGATGTGGTAAGTAATCCCGAGTTTCTTAGGGAAGGAGTTGCAGTGGAAGATTTTATGAAACCGGATAGAGTAGTAATTGGTACCAGTTCTGATAGAGCAAAAAAGATAATGGGAGATTTATATGCTCCTTTTGTACGGCAAGGAAATCCAATAATATACATGGATGAACCATCTGCAGAACTTACTAAATATGCAGCAAATTCATTCCTGGCTACAAAGATTTCTTTCATGAATGAAGTTGCACGTGTCTGTGAAAGAATAGGAGCAGATGTAGATATGGTAAGGCGTGGAATTGGTAGTGATGAAAGAATAGGCAAGCGTTTCCTTTTTCCCGGGATAGGTTATGGTGGCAGTTGTTTTCCTAAAGATGTTCAGGCTTTAGTACGTTCATCATATGAAGTGGAGTACAATTTTAAAATATTGAATGCTGTAATGGATGTAAATGAAGATCAGAAGTTACATCTGCTCCCGAAAATTAAAAAATACTTCAATGATGATTTAAAGGCAAAACATTTTGCTGTGTGGGGGCTCGCGTTCAAACCAAACACAGATGATATTCGCGAAGCACCTGCATTATATATAATTAAGGCTCTGGTTGGTGAGGGTGCTACAGTAACAGCTTTTGATCCGGAAGCATTAGAAAATACGAAATGTGAATTAGGAGAAATAATAGAGTACTCTGAAAATCAATATGATTGTTTAAATAATGCTGATGCTTTAATTATAGCTACCGAATGGAATGAGTTTAGAACACCGGACTTTGAGAGAATTACTAACACCATGAAGTCAAAAATAATATTTGACGGAAGGAACCTTTTTGATTTGAGCGAAATGGAGAAACTTTCATTTCACTACGAAAGTGTTGGACGTAAAACGGTAAACTGATAGAATGGAACAAAAGAGAGTTTTAATTACCGGAGCTGCCGGTTTTTTAGGTTCGCATTTATGTGATCGTTTTATTAAGGAAGGATGTTCTGTAATAGGAATGGATAACCTGATAACAGGAGATATGGATAATATCCAACATTTGTTTAAGCTGCCGAATTTCGAGTTTTATAATCATGATGTAACAAAGTTTATTCATATCCCCGGGCAGCTTGATCATATCCTGCATTTTGCCTCACCTGCAAGTCCAATAGATTATTTAAAAATTCCAATACAAACTTTAAAGGTTGGTGCTTTGGGCACACACAATTGCCTTGGTCTTGCAAAAGCTAAAAACGCAAGAATACTGGTTGCATCAACAAGTGAAGTTTATGGTGATCCTTTGGTACATCCGCAAACTGAAGAATACTGGGGGAATGTAAACCCGGTAGGGCCACGCGGTGTATATGATGAAGCTAAACGTTACATGGAATCAATAACAATGGCTTATCACACTTTCCATAATGTAGATACAAGAATTACAAGAATATTCAACACATATGGTCCCAGAATGCGGTTGAATGATGGAAGAGCATTGCCAGCATTTATAGGCCAGGTTTTAAGGGGTGAGGATCTAACAGTTTATGGTGATGGTTCGCAAACCCGGTCATTCTGTTATGTAGATGATTTAATAGAAGGCATTTACAGGTTATTGATGAGTGATTATAATCTGCCGGTTAATATTGGAAATCCTGATGAAATTTCACTCCTTCAGTTTACTGAAGAGATTCTTGAGCTTTCAGGGCATACATCAAAGATTTCTTTCAAACCTTTACCAGTGGATGATCCAAAGCAACGGCGTCCCGATATAACAAAGGCCAAACAACTGTTAGGATGGGAACCGAAAATTTCGCGTAAGGAAGGACTGAAAATCACCTTCGATTATTTTAAATCTTTGCCTCCTGATGAGTGGCATAAACAACCGAAAGAATTCATTAGTAATAAAGCAGATTAATAATTTAATTCATGTACCAGGATTTAATAAATAAAGAAAAGAAACTCGCTGTAATTGGTCTGGGCTATGTCGGTTTACCTATTGCATTAGAATTTGCTAAAAAAGTTTCAGTTATTGGATTTGATATAAATGCGGACAGAATTGAGTTGATGAAGCAGGGAATAGATCCCAGCAAAGAACTTGAAAAGGAAGCATTTGAAGGAACGGATATACTCTTCACTAATTCACTGGATGTACTTAGAGAAGCCACCTTTTTTGTGGTAGCAGTTCCGACTCCTGTTGATGAACATAATGTACCGGATCTAACTCCGGTAAAGAAAGCTTCAGAAACAATTGGTAAGGTTATAAAAAAAGGTGACTATGTGGTCTTCGAATCTACAGTTTACCCGGGCTGTACAGAAGAAGATTGTCTGCCGATTATTGAAAATCTTTCAGGATTAAAAAATGTAATTGATTTCAAGTCTGGTTATTCTCCGGAAAGAATTAATCCGGGTGACAAAAAGCACACCTTACGAACAATTGTAAAAGTTGTATCCGGCTGTGATGAAGAATCTTTAGAAACCATAGCTAAAGTGTATGAACTGGTTGTAGATGCCGGTGTACATAAAGCATCTTCCATAAAAGTAGCTGAGGCGGCAAAAGTTATTGAAAACACACAACGAGACCTGAATATTGCCTTAATGAATGAGCTTTCAATAATCTTTGATAAAATGAATATCAATACTTATGAAGTATTGGAAGCGGCAGGAACAAAATGGAATTTTTTAAAATTTCATCCCGGGTTAGTTGGCGGACACTGTATAGGTGTTGACCCATATTATCTTACATATAAAGCAAGTGAACTCGGTTACAATTCAAGAGTGATCTTAGCAGGCCGTTATATCAACGATAATATGTCTATTTACCTTGCAAAAAAAGTAGTACAACATATTATCAGTAGTGTATCTGATGTTAAAGCAGCTAAGGTGTTGGTAATGGGTGCCACGTTTAAAGAAAATGTTAGTGACATCAGGAATTCCAAAGTTGCAGACGTAGTAAAAGAATTAAAATCTTTTTTCCTCAACGTGGATGTACACGATCCATATGCTGACTCAGATGATCTAATGCATGAATATGGCTTTGGACTTGTAAATGAAATAGGAAAAGATTACGATGCAGTAATTGTCTCTGTATGCCATGAGCCTTATGGTGAATTTGATGAAGAGTACTTTGAATCAATTACAAAGCCAAATGCAATAATTGCAGATCTAAAAGGTACTTACAGAGGTAAAATATCAAAGCGTCATTACTGGAGCTTTTAATAATTAGATTAATTATAATCTCTACGTCAATAGAATCATAACAAGAAAGATCAATTATGCAAAACATTCTTGTTACAGGTGCTAAGGGTCAGTTGGCAATGGAACTTCAGCGGCTTGTGGCAAAATATCCGGAATGGAATTTCTTTTTCTTTTCTAAAGAAGATTTAAACATCAGTGATCCTGAATCAATTACTACAACTTTCAGTAAAATAAAACCTCAATATTGTATCAACTGTGCAGCTTATACTGCTGTAGATAAAGCTGAAACAAATATTGAAGAAGCATATTCAATAAATGCTACTGCTGTAAAACTCTTAGCTTCTGCGTGTGCTGATTACAATGCTAAACTGATACATATTTCAACAGATTATGTATTTGATGGCAGCACTACACAACCATATAAAGAGGAGGATGAAACAAACCCAATAAACGTTTATGGAGCTTCAAAAAGACAAGGTGAGATTGAAGCTTTAAATAATAATTCGCAATCAATAATTATTCGTACATCCTGGGTGTACTCATTCTATGGCAACAACTTTGTAAAAACTATGCTCCGGTTGTTTCAGACGCGTTCAGAAATAAACGTTGTTTCGGATCAGTTTGGTTCTCCAACTTATGCAGCAGATCTTGCTGAAGCAATTTGTAGTATAATCAGTAAAGATGCTCATTTACCCGGTATATATCATTACAGCAATGAGGGAATAATTTCCTGGTATGAATTTGCCTCAGAAATAAAAAAGATTATAGGATCTCATTGCATTATTCATCCAATAAATTCTGAGCAATATCCTACTGCTGCCAAAAGACCTATGTTTAGTGTTTTAGACAAACAAAAGATTCAAAACGTCTTTGGAATTAAACTAAAACCATGGCAGGAAAGTTTACAAAAAATGCTTCAAAATGATAGTCTTCAATAACAAAACGTTCGCAGGCTGAGAAAAAATAATCTTTGATGCAGTATTTTGTTTAATTTAGATGTTTATTCATTAAACATAAATGATACGGTACACTATCAATGATCTTGCAAACATTTCACAGATAAAGCCACATACAATACGAATTTGGGAACAGAGATACAATCTGCTTGAGCCCAGGAGAACTTCAACTAACATCCGTTATTATGATGATGCTCAGTTAAAAAAGCTTTTGAATATTACAACATTATTGCAAGGAGGACATAAGATCTCTAAAATTGCCAACTTAACTGATGTGGAGATGGGAGATAAGGTTAAAAAACTCCTGGAAACTAAAGAGCAGAATAATGCTAACGCCATATACATTAATGAATTGCTGATAAGCGCCTTAACTTTTGATCCGGAAAAGTTTGAAAAAGTATTTAGCACCTGTTTGCTGAGATATGGTTTTTCTACAGCTATTGAAACCATATTATATCCTATGTTATATAGGGTTGGTGTTATGTGGCAAAGTGAAGAAATAAACCCTGCCCAGGAGCATTTTATTTCAAATTTGGCGAGGCAAAAGCTATTTTCAGCTATAGACGGAATTCCTATCCCCCCATCAACAAAAAATAAATGTTTATTATTTCTTCCACAACATGAGGAACATGAATTAGGATTGCTTTATTCTCATTATTTATTACTAAAATCAGGTATTCGATCGTACTACCTCGGTCAACGTTTACCTTTTGAAAATTTAATGGGTGCAGTGGAAGTAATCGACCCAAATTATTTAATATTCTTCTTTATTACACCTCAACCTTTTCAGCAACTACAGAACTATATAAATAAAGTAAATAAACCCTTCCCGGAACGGAAAATTTACCTCTGCGGACCTTCCAAGATTCTTAATTCATTAAAACCTGGTTCCCCGAATTGTACATTTATCCACAGTATTGAAGAATTTAAAGCCAATTTCATAATCTAATTCGATTGATCAATCGTACATGCTTATCAGAATCATATTAGTTAGAAAGTTTAGAATATTTTGTTTAATGTTTAACTCATTTTATTACTCTTTATTTCTATTTATAATGAACGTTGCTCTGTTTGAAAATTTTTTAAAGAAAAACAATGCTGCAGAAGCCTAAGATTCTTGTTTTTCCATTTGATTTACTGTCGCACTACTTGCGTTGTATAGAATAAACCACAGTTTTAATTCAACTCATGATATTCTTTTTATCGATTCAAAAAAATACAGCTTTATATTAAAACGGAAGAATATCTCACCCGTAACATGTTTAAAGTTTGATTCAACTGAAGTTTTAAAGCACATAAAAAAGTTTAGCTTTTCCTGGCTAAAAGAAAGAGAAATGGAGGCTATTTTGTTAGACCAGGTGAGGTGTATACAAGAACATAAACCAGCATTTGTAATTGGTGATTTTGCTCCAACACTTAAAATGGCTGCAGAAATTACAGGCACAAAAATTGATCTCGGTTATCAACGGATACATGAGCAAGTATTACACACTTCAACGACCGATTCCATCTCCACACCCCGCCGCATTTCTTCAGCATATTGTACCCAAAAAACATTTTCAAATGGTAATGGTTGATGCGGAAAAAATGGCGTTCAGGAAAATTCACAAACCTTTCAAAAAACTCAGAAGTAGATATGAGTTAAAAGAACAGGAATATTTTTTAGATGAACTGGAAGGTAATGAAACATTTATATGTGATTGTGAGAAAGTTTTCCCACAGGAAAACATGCCGGAAAGTTACAAGATCATTGGTCCTTTACCTTATGTTTACTCCCAACAAACAAATACAGTATAACTAAATAACGATAAGAAGAATATACTGGTAACATTTGGCAGCAGTGGTGAGTGGAAAAATGTTATGAGTTTGAATGATGAAGCATTTTCTCAATACAACATTATCACCGCAGGTGATAAACAAAAGGTTTTAGGTGCTTCTCATATTAACTCCTATGACTTTATTGACTTCAACTCTATTTTACCAAAAATAAATTTAATTATATGTCATGGAGGCAACGGCACTTTAAACCAGGCATATCAATTTAACGTACCTTTTATTGCCATTCCTTCCATATTTGAACAGGAGTGGAATGCAGCACGGTTCCAGGAGGTTACGAGAGGTAAAATGATCACCAAAAGACCTACAACAAAACAGTTGAAATCATTAGTTGAACTGATGCTAAACAACCATTGATGCCATTAAACATTATGACTGTTTGCTAATGGTACTTTACTTCTTTAAAGATGTCAACTGAGTAGACCCTATCAATTTACCATTCTTGTTATAAGTTCTGTTTTTACAATGCCGAAGTTTGGCACAAACCACTCTTTTACTTTCATATTAAATGGAATTCCAATTCCAGACATTTGCGCTCTGAAGAAACCATCATACGTAATTAAGTAAGCATCCCATGAGCCTGCCGGTGTAGTAACCTTTTCTTGGCCTTCAACTTTTCTATTATTCTGTTTAAAGTTAATAGTCGCCGGGATACCATTCGCCATTTCAACATCCATTTTAAAATCTGCCTCCTTTAAAGTTTGGCCTGTTGATAAAACTGCAGGGTACTCAATATAAACTGGTTCAAGTTTAGCACTTGATTTATAAGTTTGCATTTGCTCCTGAGGCATAGTCATTCTTATATCAGCCTGGAGGGAACCATTGATACATCTATAAACCCCGGAACTGTTTGATACCTGTTTTCCTTTATCATCTTTAAAAGTCATATTTACAGTAGACTGAACACCTGTACCAACTTTTTTTACATCTGTGATATTCCATGTTTGTACTCCGCTTGTTTTCCCCTTTGCATCAAAAATAGTAACCTCCACATGGCTGTTATTGGTCATGTAATAATAGTTCTCACATTTTTGAGAATGAGAATAGAGAGAAAGCAGAATTGCAGTGCTAAAAAGAAGGTATTTCATAAAAAACTTTTAGAAGTTAAGCAGAAAAAGGTCGTTTATTCACTACAAAATAAAATTTTTTTTAATTAGAAATCAGGTATTATAATACCTCTGTAATTGATCATTGTGTATTCAACCTCCAAATTGCATAGAAAATACTGTCCCCTGCCCTTCTTTTGATTGAACCTGGATGGTTCCTTTGTGTAGCATCACTATTTGTTTGCAAAGACTAAGACCTATACCGCTTCCGGTTTTTTTTGTGGTGAAGAAAGGAATAAAGATCTTATCAATCATTTCTTCAGGCATTCCAATTCCATTATCGGCTACTTTAATTACGATTTTATTGTTGATCGTGTGCTCTGCAGATAATACTATCTTAGGATTTGATTTTCCTTTTACTGCTTCCATTGCATTTACCACTAAGTTTATTAATACCTGCTCCAGCAGAGTTGGGTCAGCAGGAAAAGCTAACTCCGGCTCTCTCAATAAAATTTCAACTTCCACATTTTTTTGTTCGAAAGTTGGCTGCATGAGCTGATGAATATTAGCCAACAGATCCCGTACATATACTTTTTGCAAATTCAGTTTGGTTATCTTGTTCAGATTACGGTATGTTTCTGCAAATTTCAACAAGCCTTCACTCCTTCTTTTTATTGTATCAATACCAATCTCCAAATCTTCTAATGATGAAGAATCATTATTATAGCTGGCAGGCACCTGCAATCGTTTCTTTAATGTTTCTGCAAGTGATGAAATAGGTGCTACTGAATTCATTATTTCATGCGTCATTACACTTAGTAACTTCTGCCATGCTTTACTTTCCGTCTCATCTAATGCATCGTTCACATTTTGAAAAGCAATTAACTTGTATTTCTTTCCTTCTGTTTGAAAAGCAGTAGCTGATAATAAAACTTTAATTACTTCTTTTTCCAGGTGAGCTGTTGCTATTTTATTTTCCCCAGGCTTCAAAGTATTGATTGATTCAAATAATTCTTTATCACGTTTGGACAATGAATGAATTGTTTTTAAATATGGTAGTTGAAGCATCTTTTTCAATGATTCATTCATCCAAACAACTTCACCTGTTTCAATACTATAAGAAAGTATTCCTGTATCCACCAACTCCAGTATTTTTTGTAAATACTGGTATTGAGTTTCTTTTTCCTTACTTATTAATTTAAAGGTTGAATTGATTTCATTAAACCCTTCCCTCAGTGGTTGTAATTCAGCCGGAGCATGCTTCACATCAAAATACCTAGAGAAATCCCTGTAATGAACAGCCTCTACAAATTGACTGAGCTCATCATGCGTTTTCCGCTGGAAACGCATAAATTCAATTATAAGATATATAAGTAGTGGTGCTAGGAATAGCAGATAAACATATTGTTGGTTCATCAATAAATATGCAGTAGCAGAAAGCACTATAAACAGTACCATTACACGTACTAAAATGCGGAACTCGTAGTTTTTAAATGTCATATAGGTGGTAAAAGGTAAATGGATTACGGTAAAAGATGGCCTTTCTTATGCCTTAACCATATACCTATGGCTGTTCACTTTATATATCATACTTACTCAATCTTCTGTATAATGCTGTTCTTGTTATTCCTAATTCTTTTGCTGCTTTTGAAATATTTCCGCTATGTTTTTCAATAACCCGGAGAATAGTATTTTTTTCAACTGTACTTAAATTTGAATGATGAGTTTCTTCTTCAATGAAAGATGCCGTTTCAATTGGAGAAAAAAGAAGATCCTTCGCCTGAAGTTCATTGCCATCCGTCATTATAACAGCTCTTTCTATTATATACTGTAACTCTCGTACATTTCCCGGATAATGGTAATTTGATAATTTTTCTTTTGCTTTTTCATCTAATTCCAAGGCCGGTTTAAGATATTTGTTTGAGTATAAAATTGTGAAGTGATTTGCCAGCAGTAGAATATCATCCCCCCTCTTGCGTAAAGGAGGAACCACTATTTCAACTGTATTAATCCTATAAATGAGATCCTTTCTAAATCGCTGCTCATTTGCGAGCTCCTGCATCGGAACATTAGTAGCACATATCAGTCGAATGTCTATAGCAATTGGCTGATTACTGCCTAATCGTGTAACCTGGCGATTCTGTAAAACCGATAAAAGTTTCGCCTGCTGTACTAATGAAATATTTCCAATTTCATCCAGAAATAAAGTGCCTCCGTTTGCAGACTCAAAACGACCTTCCCTATCCTCTTTTGCATCAGTAAAGGCTCCTTTTTTATGTCCGAACAATTCACTTTTAAAAAGTGATTCAGTTAAAGCACCAACATCTACTTTCACATAAGGCATCTCTGATCGTAATGATCGCTTGTGAATAGCTTTCGCTATTAAGTCTTTACCAGTACCGTTTTCTCCTAGTATTAATATGTTGGCATCTGTTGGAGCAATCTTGCCGATCTTATAAAAAATATCCTGCATTGCCTCTGATTCTCCAATCAGTTCTTCAAAATTGCCTGAAGTACCATTTGTAGAAAGTTTGGCAATAGCGGCTGTACTGTTTTTATTCTTAACAGCTTCCGATATGGTTGCCAATAATTTTTCATTATGCCAGGGCTTTACAATAAAATCGAATGCACCTTCTTTTAATGAACGAATAGCCAGGTCAATGTCACCATAGGCCGTTATCATAATCACTGCTGCATTAGAGCCAAACTCCCGAATTTTTTTTAACCAGTACAAACCTTCATTGCCAGTATTGATGGAGCTGTTAAAATTCATATCCAGCAGGATCACATCAAAAGATTGCTTCTGTAAATGAGAACGTAGGTTTTCCGGATTTTTTTCAGTTACTATCTCTTTCACTTCAAACTTCAAAAGAAGACGAACTGCAGTTAATACATCAGGATCATCATCAATAACAAGAACACAAGCTTTTTTAAGTACCATAAATTAATGCCGCAACGAAACTACAACTATGCCGTAATTATAATTAGTTGTTTATGAGGTTATAGCAGTTTAAAATCTTTAAAATAAAGTGTTCGATTTTGATACAATAACTGTTCGCTAACGAACATCTTCGTAGATGATATTTTTTATAACAGATTGATTATCAGAATACCTCAAAAATGGCATAGTTGTGCAAGAGTGAGATAGAATTAAAAAAAGTACAGTAGAGTTCTGAAACTTCAGAACTATGGTAATAAAAATTAATATCAACGTGGATAGAGTTATTGAAAAGAAAACATGGAGTAAAAAAAGAATACTAACCATTGCAGGAATTGCCGGGTTAATATTATTAATTACTGCAAGTGTATTTTTTACATCAGGCAAAAGCCGGCTTAATGTAGATGCTGAGCGGCTTACAATTAGTGAAATTAAACGCGGCCCTTTCCAGGAATTTATTCCGGTAAATGGAGTAGTGTTGCCGGTAACAACCATTTATTTGGATGCTATCGAAGGAGGAAGAGTGGAAGAGAAGTTTGTTGAAGACGGTGCAATGGTAAAAAAGGACCAACCAATTCTAAGACTAAGTAATACTGACCTGGAACTGAGCCTTGCTAACCAGGAAACAGCTGTATTTGATGTATTAACGCAAATGCAGAATACAAAAAACAATGCTGTTCAAAATACCATCCGCCACTACAATCAAAAAGCAGACGTTGATAATGCACTTACAGAGGCAGAGCGTCTATATAATTTAAACAAGCATTTATACGAAGAGAAAGCTATAGGGGCACAGGAGTTCAAATCTTCTGAAAACAATTATAAATATCAACTAAGTAGGAAAAAATTAACGGATCAAACGCTTAGCCAGGACGCAGTTTCCAACAGGCAACAAATAGGTCAAATGGGAGCTTCTTATGCACGCATGCAAAATGCTTTGGCTTTAATGCGCCGTAAAGTTGGTGACCTTGTTGTTAGAGCACCTGTTGATGGACAACTTACTTCATTAGATGCTGAAATTGGTCAGTCCAAAAGTAAAGGAGAACGCCTTGGCCAGATAGATGTTATGAGT
>MWVY01000030.1_pt1 | contig 29389 bp, 33 predicted proteins | sample 1047251 | NCBI WGS metagenome assembly MWVY01 (sample SAMN06349983, study PRJNA376086) | soil metagenome | isolation source: MS7-5 sample Antarctic (ecotone) soil | place: Antarctica | collected 2015-01-13
GTTTAGGAGACCCGGAGAAATGTAGCAAAAAAGTAAATAATGTGATAAGCTGAAAGAAATTGAACATAATATAATTCAACGCAGCTTTAATGAAAACTATTGTTTTTAGTTTCCTGTGTTGTCGTTATTAAAAATAAAAAATTCCGGTAATTACCGTAATTCCTTTTTGTTAATAATCATTGAATTTTACAGCTTCGGTGCTGCATCAAGTATTTCACTGTTTACGCCGGAAGCATACATTTCAAAGTTCTTAATAAATAGCTGTGCTAAAAACTTTGCTTTTTCATCATAAGCTTCTTTATCTGCCCAGGTATTTCGTGGTTTAAGTATTTCTTTAGGTACACCAGGAACTTCGTTTGGAATGGCAACACCAAAAACCGGATCAGTGTCAGTTTCTACAATTTCTAACCTTCCATCCAATACAGCAGTAATCATGGAACGGGTATAAGAAAGTTTTATCCTGCTTCCTTTTCCATAAGGTCCTCCTGTCCAGCCTGTATTTATCAACCATACATTTACTTTATGTTGGTGCATTTTTTCACCCAGCATCTTTGCGTATTTACCCGGATGTAACGGCAGAAAGGGTGCACCGAAACATGCGCTAAAGGTAGGTTTAGGCTCAGTTACACCTGCTTCTGTGCCTGCTACTTTTGCTGTATATCCTGAAATAAACTGGTACATAGCCTGTCCCGGAGTTAGCCTTGAAATGGGAGGCAAAACTCCAAATGCATCGCAGGTTAGAAAAAAGATGTTTTTTGGAATGTTTCCTATTGAAGGTTCCAGGGAATTGGATATATAGTGTAAAGGATATGAAACCCTGGTATTTTCAGTTATTGTAGCATCATCAAAATTGATGCTCTTTGTACCATTAAAAAATTGGGTATTTTCTACAATAGCTCCATGACGAATGGCGTCATATATTTCTGGTTCTTTGTCTTCAGTTAAGTTGATCAGTTTTGCATAACAACCACCTTCAAAATTAAAGATGTTGTCCTCTGTCCAGCCATGTTCATCATCACCAATTAACTTTCGGTTTGGGTCGGCACTCAATGTTGTCTTACCGGTACCGCTTAATCCGAAAAAGATAGCAGTATCACCGTCTTCCCCCATGTTTGCACTACAATGCATACTTAATACATTCCTTTCATGTGGAAGTATATAATTAAGAACCGTAAAGATCCCTTTTTTTGTTTCTCCTGTATAACCTGTACCGGCAATTAAGATGGTCTTATGTTTAAAACTTACAACCGAAGCATTATGTTGTCGTGTTCCACATTCATTCGGGTTCAGCTTTAATCCTGGTGCAGAAAAAATATGCCAATCAGGTGTAAAATCCTCCAGTTCTTCTTCCGTAGGGCGGAGAAACATATTGTACGCAAAAAGATTGATCCATGGCTTTTCATTTATAACTCTGATGTTTAAGCGATATCGTGTATCAGCACAGGCATTGCAATCACGCACCCATAGCTCCGGCTGATTATTCAGATACTCTGTAACTTTTTTATAAATAATATTATAATATTTTTCTGCTATTGGAATATTGAATTCATTCCAATCGACTGTGTTCTCAGAACCTTCATCTTTCACGATAAATTTGTCCTTGGGAGCACGACCGGTAAATTCACCGGTTCTAATCACCAATGCACCGGTATCACTCAGAATTCCTTCACCAATGCGGAGTGTATCGTTTACCAATTCTTCAGGTGTAGACTGGTAGTGAATGGTTTCAGTATTTTTTAGCCCAAGTTTAAATAGCTTATCCGGAGAAAAAGTAATCGTAGGTACTGACATACAAGCAATCTTTTACTTATTTAAGAGTTGCAAAGGTATGGTAAAGCTCTTTTTATCATTGTTATTGAGGATGCTTTATACCATGTTATTTGCTGATAAATATAATTATCATACCAACTTAATTTAATTCCCAAATAAATTTTAATATATGTAAATCATATCAGCGGTTGATAAGGTTTAAAGTAGTTAAGTTTGCTCACTTACAATTATGGTTATGAAAAGTCTTCCACTTGATCCACAGGTTTTTACTACAAATCGTAAAAGGTTTACAGAGAGAATGAAAGAAAATTCAATTGCAATATTTGTTAGTAATGATGAGGTGCCCAGTAATGGAGATGCCATTTATCCTTTTAAACAAAATAGTGATCTCTACTGGTTGAGTGGCATTACCCAGGAAGATAGTATGCTGATACTTTTTCCGGATAATCCTGATGCTAAATACAGGGAAGTTTTAGTTCTTGTCAGGCCTAATGAAACAAAGGAAAAGTGGGATGGCAAGCGTTTACGCAGCGAAGAGGCAACCAGGCTAAGTGGAATAGAAACTATTGTTTGGTTAGATAGTTTAGATGCACTTTTACAACCATGGATTCACCTGGTGGACACTATATTTCTTGATTCCAATGAAAACGACAGGAAAGCGAGTTTAGTTAAGACAAGAGATTACCGGCTTATAGAGGAGATGAAAAGCCGGTACCCATTACATCAGTATGAAAGAGCTGCAAAACTGATGAAAGAACTTAGAGCCATCAAAACAGATCATGAAATTGAAGTAGTAAAGAAAGCAGTTGAAATTACTGGTAATACATTTAAGCGGTTACTGAAGTTTATAAAGCCAGGGGTTATGGAATATGAAATAGAAGCAGAAATCATTCATTCTTTTATGACACAACGTGCTAACGGGCAGGCGTATGGGTGTATTGTTGCCAGCGGAGACAGGGCAAGAACACTTCACTACGTAAACAACAATGAAGAATGTAAAGACGGTGAATTACTGCTTATGGACTTTGGGGCAGACTATGGTGGTTATGCAGCTGACCTATCCAGAACAGTACCTGTTAATGGAAAGTTTACCGACAGGCACAAAGAAGTATATAATACATGTTTACACCTGCACAATTATGCAAAAAGCATTTTAAAACCGGGGATTTCAATTATTGATTACACAGAAAAAGTTGGAGAAGAAGCAACCCGGCAATTTCTCAAAATAGGTTTACTTAAAGAAGAGGATGTAAAGAATGAAGACCCGGAAAACAAAGCTTATAAAAAGTATTTATATCACGGCATCTCACATCATTTGGGTATTGATGTACATGACCTGGGGACCAGAACTGCTCCTATAGTACCAGGAATGTTATTTACAATAGAACCGGGTATTTACATTGAAGAAGAACAAATGGGAATACGTATTGAAAATAATGTCTGGATCACAGATGATGGAAATATTGACCTGTTTGAAGGCATACCAATTACTGTGGAGGAGATAGAGAATTTAATGTCTACCGCCCACCGTCCACCGTCGACTGTTGATAAAAAAAATTGACAATGGCTTTCAAATTCGAAAATTTAAAAGTCTGGCAAATTGCATTAGAATTGGCTGGTGAAATTTCTGAAATGGTAAAGCAATTTCCAAAAGATGAGTTATTTATTCTCACTTCACAAATGAAAAGGTCCGCGGATTCAGTTTTTTTAAATATTACTGAAGGTTCTACATTGCATTCTAATCCTGAATTTAAAAGATTCCTAATCATTGCTAATCGTTCGGCACTTGAAGTGATTGGTTGCTTGTATTTGGCTAAACAACGAAAATTTATAGAGGAGCGCACATTTACTGACTTATATCAGAAGTATGAAAAACTCATTGCAATGATTCAGGCTTTGATTAAATCTTTGAATTAATGGATAAATCTAATAATTCAACGGTTGACGGTGGACGGTTGACGGTACTCCCCAACCTCTTCACCTTACTTAACCTTATTTTTGGTTGTATAGCTATTGTACTTATTCTGCAAACTGGTGAAACAATAGTAATGTTGGAATATACTGGTGCAACACAGGTTATGCTGCCGGAAAAAATTTGGTGGGGCTCACTTTTCATTTTTGCCGCCGCTATTATAGATTTTTTTGATGGCTTTCTTGCACGACTGTTGAATGCAGATTCAGAAATGGGAAAACAACTTGATTCATTAAGTGATGTTGTTAGCTTTGGAGTTGCTCCAGGATTAATTTTATATCAGTTACTTAGAATCAGCTTTGCACAAGAGGAGGAAAGCTTAGATACTTCTATTATAGCACTATTACCAGCCTTTATTTTTACATGTGCTGTTGCATGGAGATTAGCTAAATTCAACATCAGCACGCATCAAAAACATCATTTTGAAGGAGTGCCATCACCTGCTGCTGCGCTTGTAGTTGCATCTTTTCCACTTATATTGTTGTACCAATATTTTGGAATTCACACGCTGTTTATTAATAAATGGTTCCTGTATGGGATCATTATTTTATTGAGCTGGTTAATGTTAAGCCGGCAAGAGTTTATTGCCATGAAATTTTCTGGTTATTCTTTTGCGAAAAATATAGGAAAGTATATTCTGATCATTATTTCTGTCATCGCTATTATAGCACTACAGTGGCTTGCAATTCCGGTTATATTCATTGCTTATATAGCTTTGTCTTTCTTCACGAAAAAAACTGAAACAGTTGTATACAAATCAGAAGAAACCATAGATATTACTGTTTGAGTTTGAAAATTAAGAATCATGAATTTTACAGTTCAGGTTAAGGTAATGCCATTAAAAGAGCTTTTGGATCCACAGGGAAAAGCTGTATTGAACGGCCTCGGAAATTTAGGTTTAAAAGAAGTTGAAGACGTGCGCATCGGCAAAAACATTGTCTTAAATATCAATGCAGAAAACCAGGAAGAGGCCAGGAAAATTGCAGAAGAGGCAAGTAAAAAACTGCTTGCAAATCCAGTTATGGAATATTATGAAATAGAAATCACCAACCCCTGAAGCAGTGTTTGTTTCTTAAATTCCAAATTTTTAAGATTGACTAATACGAAAACGGATGGAGCTCAAAATATAAATTCTCTTTTTAGAGGAGAAGGGGGTATTCTTTTCATTGTACCTACTCCTATTGGAAATCTAAAAGATGTAACCTATCGTTCAATAGACATTTTAAAATCTGTCGATTTTATTTTGTGCGAAGACACCAGGACTTCTTCTAAATTTCTTTCTCACTATAATATAAATAAACCACTCTCACCTTATCATCAGCATAATGAGCATAAAGTTTTGTTACATTTGATAGAACAATTAGTAGCAGGAAAGAAGATTGCATTAATAACTGATGCAGGTACACCTGGAATTTCAGATCCTGCTTTTTTATTGGTAAGAGAATGTATAAAAGAGAACATTATTGTAGAAACATTACCTGGTGCTACATCGCTAATTCCTGCTCTTATAAACAGCGGACTTCCTGCTAATCGTTTCACATTTGAAGGGTTTTTACCATTAAAGAAGGGAAGACAAACTGCCTTTGAAAGGCTTGCTGAAGAAGAAAGAACAATGATCTTTTTTGAATCTCCAATGCGACTTTTAAAAACTATAAAAGATATGATGCAATATTTTGGGGAGGTAAGAAGATGTTCTGTAAGTCGTGAATTAACGAAGATGTTTGAAGAAAATCGCCGCGGCACATTAAAAGAAGTTCATAATTATTTTGAACAAAAGACTGTTAAAGGGGAAATTGTAATTGTAGTGGAAGGGAAAGAATGAGAAACTCAATACCATTCAGAAACTTCATCTAAGCCTTTTCTCTTTAAATCAGGAACCCAACATTCTTGTGCAGGATATCCTATTGGAATGAGCAGGAAAGGTTTTTCATTTATCGGTCTCTTTAAAAGCTTCACCAGAAAATTCATTGGTGATGGTGTATGAGTTAAAGCTACTAATCCTGCGTAATGGATAGCTGCTAACAATAGTCCACAGGCAATTCCACATGATTCTGTTGCATAATAAGTATTTCGTTTCTTCCCTTCTTTATCTACTTCATAGCTTTTCTTGAAAACAATTATTAAATAGGGAGCAGTTAATAAAAAGTCTTTCTTCCAATCTGTCTGTAATGGCTTTAGATCATCAAGCCACTCCCTGGGCAACCTACCATTATAGCTTTCATATTCTTCTTTTTCAGCAGCTTCTTTTATTTGCTTTTTTAGTTCTAAATCGCTTACTACACAGAAACTCCATGGCTGTTTGTGTGCTCCACTAGGAGCTGTTGATGCTGCTAATATTAGATTTTTAACCACTTCCTCCGGTACTGGTTCATTAGAAAAATCCCTCGCAGACCTTCTCTTATTGCACCATCTATAAAAATCTTTACTTCTTTTCATCATTTCATACTTAGTGTATGTTTTTTTAGAATAAGAAACAAATGGATAACCTTCAACGAATTTTGTTTTATTCATAACAGCTATTTGGCGAAATTTACCTCTTTATGAATTCACTTTTTATGAAGAATAATATCCTTGTATTTTCATTAATATTTCTCGTTGGTTCTTTAAATGCACAAACAAGTACTGTCAATTCTTCGGGTTACTGGCAACAACGGGTAAAGTATACCATGAATCTTGATATGAATGTTGAAACCAATAGGTATAAAGGCACACAAAAATTAGAATATTGGAACAATTCTCCTGATACTTTAAAAAGAGTCTTTTATCATTTATACTGGAATGCATTTCAGCCAAACAGCTCAATGGATGTGCGCAGCAGAAGACAAGGAACTGTTGCTGTTCGTAAGGACAAGAATGGGAATGATATACTTGATTGGGACGCAAGGGTAAAAGACAGGATTGCAAATTTGAAGCAGGATGAGATCGGATATCAAAATATTACTTCTTTAAAAATGAACGGTCGTCCTCAAAAATTCAATTATCATGAAACAATTTTAGAGGTTGTATTAGACAGACCGATTCTGCCTAAGTCAAAAGCTACTTTCGATATGGAATGGGATGCACAGGTGCCTTTGCAGGTTAGAAGAGCAGGACGAGACAATGCGAATACTACTGTCCGTTATACAATGACACAATGGTACCCTAAAATGGTGGAATATGATAAAGAAGGATGGCATCCAAATCCATACATAGCAAGAGAATTCTACGGTGTATGGGGAGATTATGTTGTAACAATAAACATTGATCGTAATTATATATTAGGAGGGACAGGTAACCTGCAAAATCCGAATAGTATTGGGTATGGATATGAAGATAAAGGTGCAAGGGTAACAAGGCCGGCCGGCAATAAATTAACCTGGCGATTTACAGCGCCTAATGTTCATGACTTTGCCTGGGCTGCTGATCCGGAGTATAAACATATTGTACGGCAAGCTGCAGACGGAATAACTATTCATGTTTTGTATAATGAAGCTAACAGGCAAATTTTTGACAATCTGAGCGCAGACGCTAAAAAATCCGTTAACAATAATTATGATGCCTGGGTTGGTGTATGGAATGCACAATGGGAAAGAGTAGCTGATGCAGCAGTTATAGTTTACCCATTCATAAAAAAGAATTTTGGTGAATATCCTTACAAACAATATTCATTCATACATGGCGGTGATGGAGGAATGGAATATCCTATGAGCACAATGCTTGTAGGTCCTGGCCTGGGTACAGCTTTTCATGAGTGGATGCATACATGGTATCAAATGTTATTGGGAACCAATGAAGCCTTATATGCCTGGATGGATGAAGGTTTTACAGAGTATGCTACCAATCTGGTAGAAGAATATTACCGGCTACGGACCACCAGCGGTTCTGCCACACAATTGACAAGTGGTTCCTTTTCCGGGGCACTAACACTGGACAACAATAATGCAGATTCAACTGAACTGCCTCTGTATCATCATCCGAATTATACCGGGTATTTAAATCTTGCAAAAAGCGGGTTAGAAGAGCCACTTACAACCCATGCAGATCATTTTAATACGAATTATGCATACAGCAATGCTTCCTATAGTAAAGGGGCTGTTTTTATGGAGCAGTTAGGATATATAGTTGGCGCTCAGGTACGTGATAAAATATTGCTTGATTACTATCGCCAATGGCGATTTAAGCATCCGGATGTAAATGATTTTATGCGTGTTGCCGGGAAAGCAAGTAATATAAAACTTGATTGGTATAGAATGTACTGGATCAATACAACAAAAACAATTGACTATGCAATAGACAGCCTGTATGAGTGGAATAATGCGACAACAATTAGGTTGCGGAGAATAGGCGAAGTGCCAATGCCGATTGATTTAAAAATAACATTCAGAGATGGAAGCTCTGAATGGCATTATATACCATTAAACCTGATGTATGGGATTAAAGCGGCAGAAGAAGGTCAGAAACCCAGAAGTGTTAATGAAGCATGGCGTTGGACCCATCCTACTTATGAAATAAGGTCGAATAAAAGGCTTACTGAAATTGTCTCTGTAGAGATCGATCCATCTCATCGGATGGCTGATATTGAACGGAGAAATAACAAGCTTGAATTGAAATGGTAAGATGCTAAATCACCCTGATAACGTAAAGATTATTTGATCCTTATTAAATTTTAACCAGATCATCGACATGGAAAGGCAACCGAATAAACAGCTACTGTTTCCCTTGCTCAGGATGTGCTGTATATAGTAAGTACTTTTCTTTAAAATATTCTTCCTGGAATAAATGGTTTATTTCAATCAGGTGAGGTCTCAAACCACTTTCTGCAATTTCAGCAGTTAGATCACCTCCTTTTAAACAGATTAACCCTGATTTAATTAGAGTTACTCCTTCCATTCCTTCTACAACTACATTGGTTTTTTTCAGCAAAGGCTTGCTCCACTTCCATAAGTCTTTTAGAGGTGCTACAGCACGGGTAACTGCAAAGTGAAACTTTGGTTTTTTTATGTCTTCAGCCCTGATCTGTTGTGTAGTAACATTTTTTAATTCTATTGCTTGTGCAACAGCTTCTACTACTTTCAATTTTTTTCCAATGCTGTCAATTAAATGAAATTCAACATCAGGAAAAAAGATAGCAAGCGGTATTCCCGGGAAACCACCTCCTGTACCTATGTCGAGAATAGTTGTACCGGCAGGAAAATCAAACACTGCAGCTATGCTTAGTGAATGTAAAATATGTTTCTCATAAAGATTGTCTATATCCTTTCGGGAGACAACATTTATTTTTTCATTCCATTCTTTATATAAAGGTTCTAATTGATGAAATTGATTCAGCTGATTTTCTGTGAATTCAGAAAAATATTTAAGCAAAATGTGTAGCCGGTCACTCATCTGGCAAAACTAAGCTTGAACAATTCACATTCAACTAAAAGTGGATTCATCTCCTGTAAATGTAAGTTTCACTTCCATCGTTTCTGTGGTTTTCTCCATAATGCAGGAGCAAACAATATGTAATAAATCATCATCCATAGATCAAAAACAATGAATAAAGGAAACAGATCTTTTTCATTTAATTTTTTCATTGCATTCATTAAAACTACTGCTTGGACTATCAGCCGAATGGAAAATGGCAGTAATGCCCATTTCCAATCAAAAAACAACAGGGATGACAGAAAAAGCGGGTAAAACAAAATCAATGATGTTGTATATAATCCTAATAAAAATTTATGGACAGGCTTGTAATATATTCCTGTACTGAAGTGCCTGTTCTTTTGCCGCTTCCATTCCTTCCAGGTTAATTTAGGAGTAGATAATGTGAACGCATCTTCATCAATCACCACAGAAGTATTATGTTTATTTGCAACCTGGTTAATAAAGAGATCATCGTCACCACTTGGTACATGATTAATAGAAGAGAAGCCCTTATTGCGAAAAAATATACTCTTTCGGTAAGATAAATTTCTTCCAACGCCCATATACGGAACACCAGCTAATGCAAAACCCAGGTATTGTAAAGCGGTATGAAAAGTTTCCCACCTGATTAATTTATTTAAGAGTCCTTTTTGTTTTATGTATCCACCATAACTCAAAACTATTTCCACACCATTTGTAAATGCATTTTGCATTTTCTCTATCCAACGTTCACTTGCAGGTACACAATCGACATCAGTAAGTAATACTATTTCATACTTAGCTTCTTTAATGCCAACTGAAAGAGGATATTTTTTACCTGCAATTAGCTTTGCTTCCTGAGCTAGTTCAATAATTTTTAATTGTTTAAACGTTTTTTGAAGCTCAGCAAGAACATACTTTGTATCATCTACGGAATTATCATTTACTACTATTACTTCGTGTGTTGTAGGAAAATCCTGCACCAATATTCCTGGTAGATTTTGAGCAATTTTTTCATCTTCATCCCTTGCACAAACAATAACAGAAACCGGATGAGTTTGAATACTTTCTCTTTTTTTTGTTTTATGAAAAGCTACACGGCTGAAGAACCATAAATAATAGAAAACCTGTATTAAAGCTATAGCTGTAAAAGCATAAAAGATCAACTCCTGCCAAGTGCCCATACCGCGAAGGTATGTTTGCATTCTACTGAAAATTTCGTATGAACAACACTGTGGAAAATTGCTTAATACATAACTCAAGTTCCCTGTTAAGTATATTGCAGGCTTATGTCAGCTTTACAATTTCAGCTGTTTTCTACAGATAACAACAGTGCAGCACGTACGGGGAGAATTACAACTGATCACGGTGAGATTAACACACCGGTTTTTATGCCTGTAGGTACATCTGGTAGTGTAAAGGCTGTTGCACAACAACAGCTAAATGCAGATATAAGAGCTCAGATAATCTTAGGCAATACTTATCACTTGTTCTTAAGGCCGGGAATTGATGTTCTGGAAGCTGCAGGAGGGCTACATAATTTTATAAATTGGAACAAGCCGCTCTTAACTGATAGTGGAGGTTACCAGGTTTTTTCATTAGCTGCCAATAGAAAAATTAATGAAGAAGGTGTAATGTTTCAAAATCACATAAATGGAACAAAGCATTTATTTACTCCTGAAAAAGTAATGGATATTCAGCGGAGTATTGGTGCTGATATTATCATGGCATTTGATGAATGTCCTCCGGCAGATTGTAACTATGATTATGCGTTTAATTCAATGGAGTTAACGCATCGTTGGCTTGACAGGTGTTTTGATTACTTTAAAACGACAAATGACAAATACGGCTTTACCCAGAATCTATTTCCAATAGTTCAGGGAGGAGTGTTCCACAATCTGCGAAAGATTTCTTGTGAATATATTACTACAAAAGATGCAACAGGAAATGCAATAGGAGGTTTAAGTGTTGGCGAACCTGAAGAGGTGATGTATGAGGTTTGCCAGTTGTGTTGCGAAAATTTACCGGATGAGAAGCCAAGATATTTAATGGGTGTAGGAACACCGTGGAATATTTTAGAATGCATTTCTATTGGTGTTGATATGTTTGATTGCGTTCTGCCAACCCGCAACGGCCGGAATGCAATGCTGTTTACTACAAAAGGTGTAATAAATATTGACAATAAAAAGTGGGAAACAGATTTTTCACCTATTGATGATGGATTAACTTGTGAGTACAGTCAGTACTACAACAAAGCATATCTACGGCACCTTTTGAAGGCAGGAGAGTTACTTGGTCTTACCATTGCTAGTATACACAATTTGGCGTTTTATGAATGGCTGGTACAAAACGCAAGAGATCATATTAATAGAGGTGATTTTATAACGTGGAAAAATGAAATCAATCCAGTTTTGAAAACAAGACTATAATTTATCAAAATTTGATTTTGATGATTTCAAACATCTGAAGCATCAAAAATGGGTAGATAATTCTTTTTCTTAACTGTTCCTTCAAGATTCCTCAACTTTAATCCTGTAAATAAACATTTACTTCGCCTCTGATGTTATCTAAAATAGATTGGTACATACTCCGCAATTTCTTTGTAACATTTATCTTTTGCATGTTGCTGTTTACTGTAATTGCAATAGCTGTTGACAGTAGCGAAAAAACAGACAATTTCGTAAAAGCAGGGTTAACGACAAAACAGGTTATTTCTGAATATTACATAGGGTTCGTACCATACATCTGGGGGTTATTATATCCTTTATTTGTTTTTATAGCTGTAATATTCTTCACCAGCCGTATGGCTTTACGGTCCGAAGTAATTGCCATTTTAGCAAGTGGTACAACCTACAACAGGTGGTTGCGACCTTATATTTTGGGAGGATTATTTCTTGGTACCATTCTTTGGTTTGCTAACAGGTATGTAATACCTAAAGCAAATGAAATCCGAACCACTTTCGAATCAAAATACGATGAACACGATCCTGCGAAATACTATGTCTCTTCTTCTTATTACATGCGTGTTGATTCAAACACATATGTTGGAATTAAATATTATGACACCAGCTCAAAAACTGCAAATGGTCTCTTCCTTAACAGGTTAAAAAATGGTAAAGTGGTATATAATCTCCGTGCTGATAACATGCAATGGGATACAACAAAAAATGAATGGCATTTGCGAAATGTAATTGAAAGAAGAGTTGATAGTTTAAATGAAACAGTACAACAACTGCCCAGCATGAATTTAGACCTGCACTTTAAGCCGCAGGATTTAAGAAAGGATTACTATGTAAAAGACCGGTTGAACTCAGCACAATTGGCAGAGTTAATTAAAATGGAAGAATTGCGTGGTAATGAAGGGCTGAATGCTTTAAAAGTAGAACTATACAGACGTACAGCAACTCCTGCTTCTGTTCTGCTACTAACGTTGATAGGAGCTTTTATTGCTGGGCGGAAAGTGCGTGGGGGAAGCGGGTTACACTTAGCTATCGGAATTATCATTGCTGCATGTTTTATCCTCTCCGACAGGTTCTCAACTGTCTTTTCAGTTAAGGGAAACTTGCCGCCTTTAATAGCAGCATGGATACCAAATATCGCCTTCTCAATAGTAGCTTATTATCTATACCTTAAAGCACCTAAATAGTAGTAACAATCATCCAATTTTTTGTAGCACAATTGCATTGTATAACTTTAGCCCTGTAAATAAGCTGAATATCACAATTAAATAGTTATATCATGGGTATAATAAAAGATAGGTTCAAAGAAAAAGCTGATGCTCTGGCTACAGAAATCAAATCTATATTACAAGAACACGGGAATAAAGTTATTGGCGAAGTTCAGTTATCACAAATATATCAGGGAATGCGCGGTATGACTGGTTTGGTAACAGAAACATCATTACTAGATGCACAGGATGGAATAAGGTTCAGAGGATATTCAATTCCTGAACTAAAAGAAAAATTGCCGGCAGCAGAAGGCGGATCAGAGCCACTGCCGGAAGGTTTATTTTACCTTATGTTGGTGGGTGAACTACCATCAGAAGATGATGTTCAACACTTAACTGCAGTATGGCAACGTCGCAGCCACGTACCTAATCATGTTTTTGCCACTATTGAAGCCTTGCCTATCGCAACACATCCTATGACTCAGTTTGTAGTGGCGGTAATGGCATTGCAAACGGAAAGTCAGTTTGCAAAACGCTATGCATCCGGGTTAAGTAAAAAAGATTATTGGAATCCTGTGTTTGATGATACAATGGATCTGATAGCCCGCCTTCCACGTATTGCTGCTTACATATATCGACGCAAGTATAAAAACGGTGATCATATTCAACCAAATGGATTATTAGATTGGGCGGGAAACTTTGCTCATATGCTGGGTTATGCTGATGATGAATTTAAAGATCTTATGCGATTGTATATGACTATTCATGCAGACCATGAAGGGGGAAATGTTTCTGCACATACAACGCACCTTGTGGGCTCAGCTTTAAGTGATCCATATCTAAGTTATGCTGCAGGAATGAATGGTCTTGCAGGACCTTTGCATGGTTTAGCTAACCAGGAAGTAATTAAATGGATTTTTGAAATGCGGGAAGAGCTTAATGAAGAATGTCCGTCTAAAGAACAAATTACTGCATATGTAAAGCAAACATTAAGTGGTGGAAAGGTGGTACCGGGCTATGGGCATGCTGTTTTAAGGAAAACTGATCCTCGTTTTACTGCTCAAATGGAATTTGGTAAAAAGTACATGCCTGATGATCAATTAGTAAAAACAGTTTGGAATGTATATGAAGCAGTACCTCCTGTATTGCAAACAGTGGGTAAAATTAAAAACCCGTGGCCAAATGTAGATGCACATAGTGGTGCTTTACTTGTACATTATGGAATGGTAGAATATGAATTCTACACAGTTTTGTTTGCTGTAAGCAGAGCTTTAGGTGTACTTGCCAGTTTATGCTGGGACAGAGCTTTGGGTTATCCGCTGGAAAGACCAAAATCGGTAAGTACCGAACAGGTAAGGAAATGGCTTAAAGGTGAGGATGAGATATGGGGTGAATAGATTTTAACTCAACGCCCGGTATATAATAAATTTTCCAGATTAACTGCTTCTTTTGTATGCTATTGAACTTCAGAAGAACTGATCTAAAGCTTTCAGGCTGATAGGTTTTTCCCAAATTGTAACTTTTGAACCACCATTAAGCGAGGGAGGTGTGTTAGGCCGAAAAGCACTGATGAGGTGGTAGTGAATCTCAGGGAACTTCTTATATAAGTCAGGTAGTTTGTCCCACCCTAAACCATCTGGCAGGTTGTAATCAATAAATAAATAATCAGGATGAATTTCACTAAGCCGGTTTACACCATCTGTCAGTGTATGAGCTATATATACTTCATAATTCTTTCTGAGAAAGTATGCTTTCATCAGCAAGCATAAATCTATTTCATCGTCTATTATTAATACCTTCTTCCTCATGTCACAACTTACAGTCAGTATATAAACTATAAATTTTCGTACCAACTGCGTTCAGAAGCATCCTGTTATTCGGGTTTCATGTAGATTATTTTACACATGGACTAAGATGTTTTTAAATATATATAAGGAGGATAGATTGGTATGATTATAGGATATCTGTAGATGAATTTTTTTGATAATATTAAATACTACAATTATGACAACAAAATCATCAATTATTTTCGGTCTGGTAGGCGCTGCTGCAGCAGGTGTTCTGATAGGCTTACTTTTAGCACCTGAAAGAGGAACGGAATTAAGAGACAGAATTAAGGGCACAGCTGGAGATTGGGCTGATCATGTAAGTGATTTATTTGCAAATGCTAAAGGCGAAGTTGAAAATCTTGTAAACAAAGGTTCAAGAGAAGCAAGAAATACTGCGTCAGAGGCTGGCAATAAGTTCAACAACATAAAAGAAAACTATAGCTAGGCTATCAAAAAGCAGGTCTTAAAGACCTGCTTTTACTTTTACGTTTGAAATTTATTTATCATGGAAGAAGCAAAAACTAGTAATGTAGATAATCTAAAGTCGCATCTCGGAGAATATGTAAATACATATGTACAACTTACAAAAGTAAAAGCTACTCAAGGAATATCTACTGCAGCATCAGGAGCAGTTATTGGCATTGTTGCTTTAATACTGGTATTCTTTTTTCTTACGTTTGTTTTTACCGGAATTGCCTATTGGTTAGCTGTTGTTTTTAATAGTGTTGCTGCAGGATTTTTTGCAGTTGCCGGATTTTTTCTGTTGCTTCTAATTTTGATTTTTGTATTACGTAAGAAAGTCATTGTGCCATTAATTCGTAACGCTGTTATTAGTAAAGTTTATGGATAGAAAAATCAGCACTTACGAAGACCTGTTATACGAACAGCAGCGGTTAACCTCCAGGTTGAGGAGCCAGGAAGAACAAATAAAGGTGGATATAGCCGGTGTTAAAGAAGGATTAAGTAAAAAGGTCGATAATATAAGTAAACTAAGTTCCAGGGATAAGGTTGCCAATCCATTTATGATGTTTGGATTGGATATGGCTATAGATTATCTATTAAGGCGTGTATTATTTGCACGTGCAGGTTTTCTCTTAAAAGCTGTTGTTCCATATGTGGTAAAAAATTATTCATCTCATATTATTGGAGATAAAATTCGTCAAACATTGCGCAATAAATTGAGGAATGTATTTACCAAAATTCGCCCGGCAACTCAACCTTTTCCTTCAGGCGATATAATGAAAAAGGAGACTGAGTAAATAATATTCAACTTTAGTTATGAGCTTAATTCCCGACCCACGTGATCCCCGCAAAAAGAAAGACATTGAAAAAGAACAAAGTTCTTATGATAATGTTCCCGGATCAACGACTGAAAAATATTCAGGAGAGGAAGCTCTTTTGCAAAGTTCACCCACAGATGCAGATGCAGATGAAAAAGTGATAGTAAACTCATCACAGGAAAATAAGATTGTAAACTCACCATCACAAACAAGTGCAGGCATAAATAAGGATGCTACTAATGATGAGGCAAATCTTTGAATACTAGAACTTGTCTGTTAATTTGATTGTATTACTTATCTCTATATTATAAAACAAAAAAGGTGTAGGAAATACTACACCTGCAGAATGAAAATAAATTTATTCTTAGTCTACCCTTCTGAATCCTCCGGCAATTAAGCTCAATACAAATAACACCAGGAAAATAAAGAACAAGATTTTTGCTATCGAAGCAGCACCTGAAGCAATGCCACCAAAGCCGAATATTGCAGCTATGATTGCAATTACCAGAAAAATAATAGTCCAACGTAACATAAGTAAAGGTTTTATGGGTTAAATAAAATTCCGTTTTATTAAATAAAGAATTGTACCATAGTTGCTAAAAGACATATTTTAAAGAAAAACCTGAAAGAGTAATAGGTATTTAATCATTTTATGTCCACACATGTATTAAATAATTCATTAGTTAATTCTTAATTACATTTTGCAAAAGAGTGAAGTTGTAGTTTAATTCATTATCAACTTTTCTATGAAGTATTACAGTACCATTTAATTGAAAGAATCATCATCGTTACGGGGAATGCTTTCCACAAACACTTAACATCGCCTGTTATATATTAGTCATCAGCGGCTAACAAGGATAAAGTCCTTTACATATCATTTGATAATCAATATTATATGTTGCTTTCAAAATATTATTTTTTTGGAGTCAGTTCTGCTATAAATATTTAGCCAAAATCATTATTAATGTTCAATCAGCGTCTCGTACAAAAGCAGCGCCTCAAAATATTACCTCAGCAAATCCAACTGCTCAATTTTTTTCATCTGAATACATTAGAGTTAGAGCATCGTATAGAACAAGAGCTGGAAGAGAATCCCTTATTAGAAGATCAGAAAACAGATTTTGAACCACTTGTTGAGAAGTTTAATAAAGAATCTGTACAGGATTACCAGGATTGGGAAGAATACTGTTATGATGATATACCGGATTATAAAATTGAGTACGCCAATTTTCTGCACAACGATAAAATGCCTGATAAACCAATTGTAGGGCAAAATGATTTCAGGAAACTACTCAAAGAACAATATGAATTAAGTTGTGATGATCCACATGAAATTCTCCTTGCTGAGTATATTATAGACTGTTTAAATGAACATGGATTATTAGACCAAAGCCTGGAGGATCTTACACAGGATTTCTCATTCAATCAAAATAAATGCGTTGAAGTTGATGAAGTAGAAACAGTATTGAAAAAAATTCAGCAACTGGAACCTGTAGGTGTGGGTGCACAGAACATTCGTGAATGCCTGCTAATACAATTAAACAGATTTAACCAAAGGAGGCCTGATGTTAAAGTAGCTACTAAGCTGTTACAGAACCATTTTACGGATATACATAACCGGAATATGGATAAAATTAAAGCTGCTTTAGAGATAGATGATGAAGAACTGAAAATAGTATTGCAACTAATTTCCACTTTAAAAATGAAACCTGTTTGTGAGCAGCAGGATGGAGTTAATGCAAAGCAAAATGTTTTACCCGATTTTATCATTACCAGGACTGGTGACTTAATTGAAGCTCAGCTATTTAAACAGCGTTCTGAGAGCTTAAATATTAATTCAGCCTGGAAAGAAATGGCTGAATCAAATAGTAAAGTAAAAACAGATAAATCTGCTGTACAATACTTAAAAAACAAATTACAGTCGGCTCATTGGTTTATAAATGCCGTTCACCAGCGTGAAGCTACCATGCTTAAGATCATAAGAGCTATTATTCAGGTGCAATATGATTATTTTTTAACCGGCGACATAAACTTACTGAAGCCGATGATCTTAAAGAATATTGCAGAAATGGTTGAAGTGGATATATCTACTGTTTCCCGGATAACTTGTAACAAATATGCAGAAACACCGTTTGGCTTAATATTGCTAAAAAATTTATTTACAGAAGGTATAGCAAATGAGAACGGGCAAGTGATTAGTAATAAAGTAATTCAATCCGCAATACAAGATGTAATTGAAGGCGAAGACAAGCATCATCCATTCACTGACCAACAACTTGTTACCATACTGGCTAAAAATGGCTTTTCAGTAGCTCGGCGTACTGTGGCTAAATATCGTGAACAGATGCAAATACCTGTTTCTCACGTTCGTAGTTTGTGGGCCTGACGTCAATTCATTTAATTTCGCATCAGAAAAGGGTAATTAAATATGCAAAAAATCTTGATAATTGATGATGACAGGGATATGTGTCTCTTGTTGAGAAAGTTTTTAACAAGGAATGGGTTTGAAGTACTTGAAGCTTATAGTGGTAAAAAAGCTATGGAGCTTTTGGATACTGTAGAGCCGGATCTGGTTATGTGTGATTTCAGGTTAGATGATATGGAAGGTAACGTACTGCTTGGAAAAATCAAAGAAAAATACCTCAACGTTCCGGTTATAATTATTACGGGTTACAGTGATATTAAGACTGCTGTAGAAGTGATGAAAATGGGTGCTTATGATTATATAACAAAGCCTTTGTTTCCCGATGAAATTTTAATTACTATACGTAAGGCACTGGAAGTCGGAGCTAGCCATTCACCAACAGAGGTAATAACAGCCAAAAAAACAAACCATACTCCTGAACCCGCATCAAAGGAAAAAAAACCAAATATTACTATTTCGGGTGAATATGTATTTGGGGATACTCCTACTTTCCTTCAGCTACTTCAACAGATAGATTTGGTAGCACCTACAAATTATACAGTAATCATTTATGGGGAAAGCGGCAGTGGTAAAGAAGCTATAGCACAAGAGATACATAAAAGAAGCAAACGTAAGAACAAGCCTTTTGTAGCAATTGACTGCGGCGCCTTATCAAAAGAATTGGCAGGCAGTGAATTATTTGGTCATGAAAAAGGCTCATTTACAGGTGCATTAAATCAAAAGGTTGGCAGCTTTGAATTAGCAAATGGAGGTACTATTTTTCTTGACGAAGTATCTAATCTGTCCTACGATATACAGGTTTCCCTGTTACGTGTAGTTCAGGAAAGAAAAATGAGAAGAATTGGCGGTGTAAAAGATACAGAACTGGATGTTAGAATTATTATTGCAAGTAATGAGAAGCTTTGGGATGTAGCACGCAAGGGTAAATTTCGGGAAGATTTATTTCATCGATTTAATGAATTCAGTATACAGGTGCCACCACTTCGTCAGCGGCATGACGATATAATGCTTTTCGCCGGACACTTTCTGCAACAAACTAATCAGGAGTTAGGTAAGAATATTCGCGGATTCAGTCCGGAAGTGGAAAGTATATTTAAAAGCTACATATGGTATGGAAACTTACGTGAATTAAAAAATGTAATAAAAAGAGCAACTCTTTTATCAGATGATGGTGTAATAGAAGCTAATTCACTGCCGTTTGAAATATCTCATTTCAATAAACTCAATTTCGAGAAGCAGGCTGAACCTGAGCAAACACAACCAGTTGCATTTGCAGACAGCGATGTTCGTGAACCATCAAAAGTTTCAGAAACAACACTAAAAGGTGCCAGCATAGATGCTGAATATGAAATGATTCTTAAAGCTCTGAAAAAAGTAAATTTCAATAAAAGTAAGGCTGCAAAACTCTTGAATATTGACAGGAAAACTTTATACAACAAAATGAAGCAATACCAGGAGTTTAATAATCATTAAAACCGGGGAATTTGATTCTAACCACCAACTGCTCCATTTTTTATATTTACTGATTTGTGGACAAGAGAAAATCCTGATCGATGACTTTATTTAATACTACTATTAAAGTACTGGTGGTAGATGATGATGAAGATGATTTCCTTATCACATCAGAACTTCTAAAGCAAATAACTGAATACAAAGTAGTTGCTGACTGGTGTTATAAATACCAGGATGCTATAGAACAACTTAAAAGTCGCAACTATGATATATACTTTGTGGATTTCAGGTTAGGTGCTAAAACAGGTCTTGATTTTTTAAAGGAAGCTGAAATTTTAGGATTAGAGGAACCTATTGTACTGCTTACTGGCAAAGGAAACAAAAAAGTTGATATTGAAGCAATGCAAATGGGAGCCACAGACTACCTTGTAAAAAGTGACCTAAACACTGATAAGTTAGAACGTTGTATTCGCTACGCATTAGAACGTACAACTTATATGAAAGCTTTGCGTGCAAACGAACGTAAGTATCGCAGCATCTTTGAAATATCTAAAGATGCTGTTTTCATTGCAGATCCTGATCTTTTATTTAAGGATATGAATGTTGCCACTTGCAATTTATTGGGATATACAAAGCAAGAACTGCAACAGTTATCTGTTTACCACTTGATAAATGAAGATCATAATAAAAGGTTACTGGAAAATTTGTTACAGGACCTTGGAGAAGTAAATGATGTTGAATTGAATTTACAAACAAAGGGAGGTGAAAAGAAGATCTGTACTTTTTCACTCACCACATCTTATGATGCTACAGGAGGTAAATACTACCAGGGGTTGATCCATGACATAACAAAACTGAAGAAAGCAGAGAAGGCGAACTTATTAGTTGAAAAGCTGGGTGCAACGGGCAGGCTAGTAAGAACTTTAGCTCATGAAGTTCGTAATCCGCTGAATAATATAAACATGTCAGTTGAGCAATTATTTGCTGAGCCTGTAGCAGAAGAAGCACCGGTTTATCTTGATATAATACAACGCAATAGCAAACGTATTGGAGATCTAATTGTACAGTTACTGGATACCAGTAGGCCAGGTGAAGTGGTATTTGAAAAATGCATTTTACAATCTGTAATGGACGATACTATAGCAGAAGCCTTAGACAGAATAACATTACACAGAATAAACATGCAAATCCGGTACTGCAATGAACCATGCTATATAATGGGTAACAAGGAAAAACTAAAAATAGCTTTTTTGAATATTATTCTTAATGCAATAGAAGCTATGCCTAATATAACAGGGGAACTTGACATTGAAGTCAATACAAACAACAAGATTCATACAGTTACTGTTGTTGATAATGGGTCAGGAATACCGGAAGAGCACATTTCTAAATTATTTGAGCCTTACTTCACATCAAAAAGAAATGGAATGGGCCTTGGATTAGCTGCTACTTTGAATATACTACAATCACACAAAGCTCATATTGATGTAGCATCTGCCGTAGAAGAGGGTACAAAATTTAGTATTAGTTTTCCTGTTGCAGAAGAAGTTCAGGAAAGGATATCAACTGAAACTTTTCTATAAGGATATCATCCTTTTTAAGTGATTATTTTATTTCTTTCCAGATGCATTGTGTAATACAACATTCCGCCTAGAATAGGTGCTGCAATTACAGCTATTAACCAGAAGGTTTTCTTCTCGCCCTTTAAACTATCTGTTTTTGTTACATCGAAAATACTCCAGATCCAGTCCTGTTTTCCTCGGTTTTTTAAATTTTTTCAATTATTCCTTTGTAACCCTTTACAGACACGGGTTACTTTTTTATTTTGGGTGACCCGGTGCTAAATTTGAAGGATGTTCGTCCGAAAAAAACTCAACAAGAGTGGTGTTATCAGTGTACAGATCATAGAAAAGCGTTGCGGTAAATCTACGTTAGTTAAAACGGTGGGCAGTTCTTCCGATTCAATACAAATAGCCAGGATGGTTGAAACCGGTAAACGGTTAATCAATGAAATAAAAAGGCAGTCAAGTTTTCATTTTGATGTACACCAAGAGCAACAGTTAGTAGATTTATTTTTTAATGGAATAAGAGCATTAAGTTTAGCAGGGCCTGAACTATTGCTGGGTAAACTCTTTGATGAAATTGGTTTTAACGCAATCAAAGACGAGATGTTCCGCCATTTGGTTTTAACCAGGTTGTGTTATCCGGTAAGCAAGTTAAAAACAACCGATTATTTATTTAAGCATACAGGTGTATCCATAGATGTAGAAAGCGTTTATCGTTATTTAGATAAGCTAAGCGCAAAGCAAAAAGAACAGATACAACAGATCAGTTACGACCATACGCTAAAGGTTTTAAGCAATAAAATGAGCCTTGTATTTTACGATGTAACCACCCTGTATTTTGAAATAGAAAAGGAAGATGATTTACGGAAAACAGGATTTAGCAAAGAGGGCAGGCATCAGCAACCGCAAATTGTTTTAGGGCTTTTGGTAAGCACAGGCGGGTACCCATTGGCTTACGAAATCTTTGAAGGCAATAAGTTTGAAGGTCATACGATGCTTCCTGTTATTGAAGCTTTTAAAACAAAATACCAATTAAAAGAGTTGGTAGTAATAGCAGATGCAGGGCTTATGTCTAATGATAATATAGCAGAGCTGCAAAACAAAAGCTACCAATACATTATTGGTGCAAGAATTAAGAATGAAGCCCGGGCCATTCAAAAAAACATTTTAGCAGCCCCATTAAAAAATGGAGAAAGTATAGCCATTGATAAAGATGAAGAAAGCCGCATAATTATCAGCTACTCCGATGCCAGGGCAACCAAAGATGCTGCCAACAGAAAACGGGGAGTAGAAAAATTAGAAAAGAATATAGCAAAGGGCAAACTAACCAAGCAGCATATCAATAACAGGGGCTATAATAAATATCTAAAGCTGGAAGGTGATGTTACTATAAGCATTGATAGAGAGAAATATCTATCCGATGCAAAATGGGATGGATTGAAAGGATACATTACCAATACACAATTAACCAAAGATGCGATCATAGAAAACTATAATCACTTATGGCAAATAGAAAAAGCTTTTAGAATATCAAAAACAGATCTCAGGATACGTCCTATTTATCACAGGCTCAAACACAGAATCGAAGCCCATATTTGTATAGCTTTTTGTGCCTATAAAATTTATAAGGAATTAGACAGGCAACTGAAGTTAAAAAAAGCGGTAATAGGTCCTGAAAAAGCCATAGAAATAGCCAAAACAATTTATCGCATAACCATACAAACTAAACTGTCAAAGACAATGCACTCAAGGCTTTTTATAGATAAAGAAGAACAGAAAAATCTTCTTGAATTATTTAACCTCTAATTTTGGGTGACCCAGTGAGGAAAACAGGAAGTTCAGGAAAGGATATCAACTGAAACTTTTCTATAAGGATATCATCCTTTTTAAGTGATTATTTTATTTCTTTCCAGATGCATTGTGTAATACAACATTCCGCCTAGAATAGGTGCTGCAATTACAGCTATTAACCAGAAGGTTTTCTTCTCGCCCTTTAAACTATCTGTTTTTGTTACATCGAAAATACTCCAGATCCAGTGGATTGCTCCTAAACCAACACTTATAAAGATTATAATATCTCCTGACCTTGCTCCATTTGCCTTCATCCCAATGGCCGATAAAAAGCAGGATTATACTAACTACTCCAATAATAAAAGCAGGATGTGACCAATTTTTCATAAAACAATTTTTATGGCTATAGAACTTGCATCCTGATGCACAACAATATTATGAAAATTTATGTCACTAAAAGAATGGAAACTGTGCCGTAAGTAATTATCAAAGTAGGGTAAAACAGGTAATAATTTTTTTATTCTTCAGAGATGAAATAATCTTTTATGTCTCCAGGTGTGATTCCGGTATTTCTGTTGATTCTTTTTTTATAATAAAAACAGCAGTGTCCTTTGGCCTGATTCCATGGCCAGCCTGTAGGGCGTACATCTTAGTAAATTCTGCTCCATAATACAAAATAAAAGCGCTGTAGTACACCCACAGTAATATTATTATTATTGATGCAGCGGTGCCATATGTTAATCCCAGATTTAGTTTACCAACATAATAGCCTATCAGGAATTTACCTAATAAGAAAAGTGTAGCTGTAAGTATTGCACCGATAAATGCATCTTTCCATGCAATAATAGCATCTGGCAGAACTTTGAAAATAACTGTAAATAATGAGATGATAACCACCAGGATTATTGATGAATTGATGGTATTGAAAAGGTATAGTGTATACTCGGGAAAGAAATTAATTAGTTGGTGGCTTAGCAGACCAAGCAAGGCGTTAATTACAAGAGAAACAAGTAATATAAAACCCATTCCCAGCACAAGAGAAAATGATAAAAGCCGATTTTTTAAAAATTTCAACCAGCCTCTTTTCGGTTTAGCTTTAACTGACCATATGTAGTTGATAGAATCCTGCATTTCTGTAAAAACTGTGGTGGCACCTACAACAAGAATGATAGTACCTACTATAGCTCCAATTGTACCCACCTCTTTTTCCTGAATACTGCTAATTATAGATTGTATTTGCAGAGCTACATCACTACCAACGTAGTCGTTGATTTCGGAATAAATCTGCCCTTGCACCGCATCCTGTCCAAAAAAAATACCTGCTAAAGAAATTATAATAATTAGAACCGGGCATAAAGCAAATACTGTGTAGTAACTCAGTGATGCACTTAATTTGAACGCATTGTCATCAACAAAAGCAACACCAGCATGCTTAAAAAGCATTAATGCTTTAATTATTCTCTTCATTTTCTTTTCAAGTTCAATTGCACAGGGGATCAAAATAATAGTATTTAATCCGGAAATTGCTTGTAGAATTAACTACACAGAAAAAAGAATGAAAATTTAATGTTCTACAGATCAGTGTGAAACTTCCGGTAAATAGAGTTGGCAACGTTTTTTACTAATTGTATTGTAATTTGAAGCTGAACATGAGAAGTTTATTATACATTATAGCAGTTGTATTAATCATAGGCTGGTTGCTTGGAGTATTTTACTGGAATGTAGGTGGAATAATACACATCTTAATAATACTGGCTATAATATCATTATTATTCGGTATTATAAGACGTGTGTAATAACGACTGGTATGTTGTTAAAAAATGATGTTGTAACCTTTTTTAAGTATTGAACTATATAGAAGTCGAAGCAAGTTGAGTAAGAAAAGTTGAACATTCGCGGCATGTGACTGCACAGTTTTCAAATACATCTATATTATATCTTTCACACACTTCTGCACATTCTTCGCAAATCCCTACACATAATAAAGCTACCTGGTTTAAACTGCTCCAATGTTCTTCCAGGGCTTGAATAGTGCCGAAGCAAATATGGGCACATTCATCTATCACCTGCATTGTTCGTTGAGAAAAAGAAGTTTTGTGCTGCGATAAATCTATCAGCAAACTTTCGCAATTAAGCCATGCTTCTGTACAGGCTTTGATATAATGGCTTTTAGTGATCAATATTAATTTTTAATAATTTTCTTATTAACTGAGTTTGTCTCTTTTATCAACTTATTGACAGTAGAATTATTGTGTAGATCATTGGCACCTACCAAAGTTCCTTTTGTACCATCAATCGTTTCAATTACTATTAACAATGCATTATCTGAATTTCCCTCAAAGCGAAAGTAATTTACCACTCGTACCTGGTCCGGATGGTAATTTTTATGATGCTGCACTGCTTGTAATCCTTGTTCTGTCACCTTAAAGTCTTCTGTATACCCTTTACGCACAATCCTGTTCAAACAAGTTGTCAAGCTTTTTAAGTAGGGAATATGAAAATCACCGTTCAGCATCATTCCAGGTTTTAAACATTATAATCAAAATAGTTTGCCAGAAATTTTTAAAGGAAAATCCAATAAAGCAGATGAGTAGCATCTTCCACAAAACCAAAAAGGCCGGTAATACCGGCCTCATATTGTCCAGAATTGTTATTTATTGATTAGTTGATGTATCCGTGAAAAAGTTACCGCTGTCAGTGGTATATCTCCTTGTATCGGTGACATTTATGGAATCCTGCTGAGTGTTCGCATTCTCAGTGCCTCTTTCATTACAATATGCTCCCAATAAGGAAATGGTAATTATAAATGCAAAAGCTGTGAGTTTACTATTCATAAATTTTTTTTAATCTACAGCTCTATGCATATCTCTTAAACGCTTCACCTCATCATGCGCTACTCTTAATTGCGTTTTTTGTTTTACAATCAATTCTCTCAGAGGTGTGTCCAGTTCAGTATCTGAATTTAGTGCCATGTCGTATGCTTTTTGCGCTGCATCTTCACCAAACTCGCAATTGCTTAAAACTGTTTTCCTGTCTTTGCCGCTAAATACCGCCTTAACATCCATCCACACTCTGTAAATTTTGCCCGAGTTAGTTGTACCGTCTGTTGGATCACCTCCCAAACGGGTTACTTCAGGTGTTAATTCACTTATATACTGTCTGCTCTCCTGTGTGTATCGATGAAAAAGGGTTCGTAAGTCGGCGTCTTCATCTTTTAATTCATCTATAGCTTTTTCATAACCAACAATCCTGTCATTATTAATCTGGATGAGGTCATTCAAAATGCCTGTAGCTTCTTTTCTTTCCATGATTCTGTTTTTTCATAGATGCTAAAAAACCGTACCGAATCCATCAGCAGTGATAGTGAATTAGCTATCAGGTATAATTATTTCTTTTACATCTGTGAACCATTAATTTATTAATTATGGCAAAGTATTCAAAAGGTGCAAGTAAAGAGGTGGGGGAGGCATTGCACGATATGAAGCGTGGAAAACTGAAAACCGGTACAGGTAAAAAAGTGACTTCACCTAAACAGGCAGTAGCAATAGGATTATCTGAAGCAAGGGAGAAGGGAGAAAAGGTGCCTTCTAAAAGTAGTAGCAAAAAAGGTGGAGGAAAATCTACTTCTAAATCTACTAAGAGCAATAAAAGTAAAAAGAAGTAAAGGAGCAAACTTGTTCTTGACTAGTTATTGACTGCAAAAACTATATCAATTGTTTTAGAATCTTCATCAAAACTTTTTCCTGGGAAGTCAGGTCAGATTGGTTATCCTCTTCTTCTATTTCGTTCAATTCCTTAAGGTATTTAGTAAGATTGTTTTCTTCATATAGTTTAATAATACCTGGGTGAACATAATATTTTTTACAAATGGTTCTTGAATTACCTAACTTTTTACTCACTTCATCTAAAGCTGTGATGATATTTTTTTTACATTCAGAGTCACTGCTTGCATCACCAATACATTTAAACTCTTCCATTATGTTAATTGTGCCTGCCCATGTTCTGATATCTTTTGCTGTAAAATCTTCACCCGTAGCTTCTTTTAAATACTTGTTTACCATACCTGAATCCACAGGTTTCTTATTCCCTTCAGCATCATAGTACTGAAATAATTCCTTTCCTGGAATGTCTTTGCATGCCTTAACTGCCTTTGCAAGTTTTCTATCTTTTAATGGTATATCATGTTCAATTCCTTTTTTGCCTTTAAAAGAAAAGCGAATCTCATCACCATTAAATGTTACGTGTTTATCTTTTAAAGTGGTAAGACCATGAGAGCCATATAGTTTTTCATAATCACTGTTTCCAATTCTAATAGAAGTTCTTTCCATTAGCATAATAATAATGGCAATAACCTTTTCTTCAGTTAATTCTTTTTTCGTGAAATCTTTTTCCAATTTTAGCCTTAGGTTAGGTAATAATTTACCAAACTCATACAACCTGTGAAATTTAGTTTCATTTCTGAGTGTATGCCACGATGGATGATAACGATATTGTTTACGGCCTTTTACATCTAAACCAGTTGCCTGAATATGTCCATTTTCCTTTTTACATATCCAAACATTTGTCCATGCAGGTGGGATAGCTAATTTCCTTATTCGAATTAGCACATCTTCATCGGTAATTGTTTTACCATCTAATATGTAGGAAAAACCTGAGCCTTTTTTTATCCTGGAAATGCCCGGATCCTGATCACTTACATAAGTAAGGTCTGCAACTTTTGCAGCTTTGGGTAAATCCTTGTCGAGCTTTAAAATTTGTTTATGCGATAGTTCTGCAATTTCCATATTAAGGCTTTCAGCCCGGTTGTTTTTAAAATATTTTCAGCTGTGAGATTTCAATAATTATTTCGCTTAGGAAAAGTATTTTGTATCCATTAGGTGTATTAAAAGAAAAAGTCAGACCAAATTGCCTGACTTTTTCATTGCGTGCTTATAATTAACAACTATCAATCTTCTTCGGGTTCGCTTTCTGCATTAATGTTAATTCCGCTTACTGCTAATTCAGTAAGTATCTGATCTGCTTGTTTTTCTTCATCCAAAGTTTGCTGAAGCAAATCAGCCAAATCATCTCTACCCATTGTTTTTGATAGTTGAACAAGGCTTCCATAAGTAGCAATTTCATAATGTTCTACTTTCTGCGCAGCTATAATTAAACCTACATCTCGTGTTGCTGAACCTTTAGGAGTATCGTCAATAATTTTTTCTGCTTCTTTTACTAATCCTTCCATTGCTTCGCATTTAATAGCTCTTGCTTTTTCATCCAACATCTCAAAAGCTTCATTAAGCCTTTCAATTTGATTTTCTGTTACAGTTAAATGATCTTCAAAAGCATTTGCCAGTTCACTTGATGTTGCTGCCTTACGCATGCGGGGTAATGCTTTTGTCAAATGTTTTTCAGCCCAATAAATATCCTTTAATTCATCCAGGAATAGTTCTTTTAATAAAGTTTCATCATCGTGAACTACTGCTTTTTGTGATGTTCTTTTTGTTGTTGTGCTCTTTGCCATAAACCCAATTTTAAAATTTGTTTGATAGAAATAACATTTAAAAATGATGCCAGCTTGTTTAAAAAACCGATGCAGCTGTAGATTTTTTTACCCAATGATTTTTAATTTTTTTCTTTCTTATTCAATATTTTATGGTATCTAATTTGGAATAAAATACGTACATACCCTATAATAATAAAACAACAACAACATGCAAGCCACCCAGCAATTGCAATTTCTGCAGAATAAAATTCAGCAAATAGGCAGTGCTATCTTTTTTAACTTAAGTGATTCAGTATTAAAACTGCCCTCCACGGTAGTAACAACCATGCAAGTTGATGATTATGGCTACCTATGGTTTTTTGTAAAAAAACCTAAACAACAGTTGACCGAGTTTGAACCGGAATTTCCTGTTCGACTTGATTTTTTTAAGAAAGGAATTGACTGTTTTTTGCAAATAAGCGGTAAGGGATGGGTTGTAAAAGATCCGGAAGAAATTATGAATTGCCGAATGTTGTTATCTGATGCAAGTTTGCTTGGTTCCAGTGAAATGGTACTTGTAAAAGTAAAGATGCTAAAAGCAGAATATTACGAAACACACTCCCGCCAGCAAAATTCATGGTGGCAAAGTGTTGTTGGTGGCGTGATTAACTGGTTCCGTCTCGGCAGTAGTGTAGGCCCCAATACCTATTATCCGGCATCTTCATAAATGTATATATATGCGTCCTATCTGGTCTGGATCAATAAGTTTTGGCCTGGTAAACATACCAGTAAAACTGTTAAGTGCTG
>MWVY01000031.1_pt1 | contig 29363 bp, 26 predicted proteins | sample 1047251 | NCBI WGS metagenome assembly MWVY01 (sample SAMN06349983, study PRJNA376086) | soil metagenome | isolation source: MS7-5 sample Antarctic (ecotone) soil | place: Antarctica | collected 2015-01-13
GGCTTTATCGTATCGGTTTATTGTTTCAGCGCAGCGAGGGAACCTAAGTAATTTCAAGTACAAATCAAACTATCATTCCGGCTGCCATAGTTTCATTTGATCCTTCATCAATCAATATAACACTGCAGGTTTCCCGTTCAATTAGTAATAAGACCTCAAACACACGAGCACCAGGATTTTCGTGGTTATGCCGGCAGAATGGAAGGCGGTATTTTTAAAGTGGGAGATGAAGTAACAATCTTACCGTCCGGATTTACCTCACGTATTAAAACCATTCAGTTAGGTGGTGAACAATTGGAAAGAGCATTTCCACCAATGTCAGTAACCATTACGTTGGAGGATGATCTGGATATAAGCCGCGGTGACATGATAGTGCGTATGCGCAATCAACCTGAAATACAACAGGACATGGATATAATGGTTTGCTGGATGAACCAAAAACCTTTAACAGGCAGAGCGAAGCTCGTACTGCGACATACCACTAAAGAATGCATGGCAATGGTACAGGACATTCAGTATAGAGTAGATATTAATACACTGCATAGAATAGAAAATATTTCCAGTCTGCAAATGAATGATATAGCCAGGATAAGTTTGCGTACTGCACAACCACTTTTAATTGATCCATACCGGAAAAACAGGCAAACAGGCAGTGTTATATTGATTGATGAAGGATCAAATGAAACTATGGCAGCCGGAATGATAGTTTGATTTGTACTTGAAATTACTTAGGTTCCCTCGCTGCGCTGAAACAATAAACCGATACGATAAAGCCTTTTAATAGCATTACTGAGTAACTAATTTTCCTGATTTGCTAAAGTGAAATATCAGAAAACCAATTGACAACAGTAAAAGAAATGCTGCGAAAAGTAGAAATGTGGAGGATAGAGAGAATAATTTTAATACCGGGAAAATTATAATCGGTGATAAGAACTGGCCTAAGAACCAAAAAGTTGTCAGCTTTCCAATTTCCTTTCCCCTGATCTGGGGTGGAGCAATTTTCATTACCCACATATTGGTATTTGGAATCATCATACCCATGCCTAATCCTGCCAGCATCATCGCCACAACAACCACTACATAAGTTTCAGCAATAGCCATACAAATAAATCCTGCAGCCATTAATAAATACCCCAAAGAAAAAACTGTAAGAAAGCTCAGCCGGTTTTTTATCCTGGAATAGGAAATAGATGAAATGGCAGAAAAAGCTGTACTCATTGCAATTGCTGCTCCTATTAGTGAATTCTTTTCAATTCCCATTGCATTTAAATGAAACGGTATTTGCACTGGTATTAAAAAGAAAATGATCCACATCAACATGGTATTGATGAACAACATCCAGATAATTCCGGGTGCTTTTATGTTCTGGTTTGCCTGATCACTTTTTTCTACAGCAACAGGCTCCCGGAGAAAAATAATGCTGAGGGGAAGAACTATAAGAGAAAATAAATAAATAAGGAAAGGATACCTCCATTCTATATCTGCCAAAATACCTCCCAGGCCAATAAACAGGATCCCGCCCAATGACATGAATGCTATCTGTAGTCCAACAAATTTCTGTCGCTCAATACCTTCAAAGTAGTCGGCTATCAATGTGATCACTATTGTCATGGACATGCCTACAGCTATGCCAAGCACAGCCCTTGACAGCAGGATGTGGTATATATTGTCTAAATAGTATCCAGCCGAACCTGATATGGCATAGAGTACCAGTGATGCCCATAAAATTCGCAATCTGCCATACCGGTCAATCAGGCGTCCTGCAATCGGAGAGAAAAGGGCTATCATTAATGCAGGTAAGGTTAAAACTAATTTCACCAGGAACTCAGCATTTTCAACATTAGAAAATACTGCGGACATCTGGGGCAATGCCGGAGAAATTGTAATTACAGACATTATAGTTAAACTGCTGACAAGTAGAAGAGTAAGTTTTAACTTCCAATTTTTTGATTCGATTAAGCTTGATTTCACTTGAGAAGCCATGTTAGTTAGTGTTGCAATGCGCAAGAGTAAAGCTATTAGTTTTAATGTAATTATTTTCGACAACTGTCATTGTTCATGTTTAATATTCGTTTATACTTACATGTTGATATATTGTGTAGTTTAGGCAATAATTATCTTTAGGTGGTGAACACCACGAGTAAATGAAAGATCAATAATCAATGAAGAACCGTTCCTTATTTGTTATTATTTTTTACTGTTTAGTTTGTTCGTTTCAAACAGATGAACAAAATAAAAGACCTAATATAGTATTGATTGTAGCGGATGATCTCGGGTTTTCAGATCTTGGATGTTTTGGAAGTGAAATTGCCACCCCCAACATTGACGCACTTGCAAAGCAGGGGCGAATATTTACCAATTTTTATACAGCAGCTACCTGCTCGCCATCCAGGGCTATGTTGCTAACTGGAACGGATCATCATATTGCCGGGTTGGGAAATATGGCTGAGCGAGTTCCTGGTATTCCCGAACAAGTAGGTCAACCAGGATATGAAGGTTATCTCAATAACAGGGTGGTTTCTATTGCACAGCTATTGAAGGATGCAGGGTACCACACTTATATTTCAGGAAAATGGCACCTGGGCCTTACACCTCAACAAAGCCCCACGGCTAAAGGTTTTGAAAGATCATTTGCATTGCTTGATGCTTTCGCGAATCACTTTTACCCCAATACACGTGCAAATCCATTTTGGGCAGACGGCAACTTTACTGAATATCCTGAGGGACAGTATTCGACTGATGTTTACACAGACAAAATGATAACTTTTATCAGGGAAGGTAGGGCAGACAAAAAGCCGTTTTTTCTTTATGCTGCTTATACTGCGCCCCATTGGCCATTACAAGCACCATCAGAATTTATAGAGAAATATCATGGTAAATACGATATTGGATATGATAGCCTCAGGTCTTTTCGATTTCAGTCTTTAAAACAGAAAGGTATCGTTGCTCCGGAAGTCAGGTTGCCACAGCTTCCTGCTGTAAAAGGAAATTTATATAATATTTCCGATCGCCCTTTGGTACCGTGGAGATCTCTTAGTACTACTGAACAGAAAATAGAGGCAAGAAAAATGGAAATCTATGCCGGAATGATTGACAACCTGGATCATAATATTGGGCGGTTAATTCAATACTTAAAGAAAATTGGTGAATATGACAATACTCTTTTTGTTTTTATATCGGATAATGGCGCCGATGTTTTTGATGTAAATGCAACGCCTGACAAATTGAATCCCTATCCTTATATGGGAACATACAATTCTCATGTAGCTTATGGGCCTCAATGGGCCCATGCCTCCAGCGCTGTGAATCGTTTGTATAAAGGTTATACGGCAGAGGGTGGCATCCGCTGTCCAATGATCGTAAAGATGCCACTTCAACTTGAAGGTAACGGAATCGAAACTGCTTTCACCACCATTATGGACCTTGCGCCTACATTACTTGACATTGCTGGTGGCACCTACCCCACTTCCTATCAAGGTAAGTCTATAACACCTTACAAAGGAACATCCTTGCTTCCATTATTAGATAAGAAGAACAATCGCGTTCATAACGAAGACTATGTTATGGGATGGGAGCTCTTTGGCAGGTGTGCCGTTCGAAAAGGAAAGTGGAAAATAACAAAAATAGAACCGCCCTTTGGTAAAGGTGTTTTTGAACTCTTCGACATGCAAAAAGATCCAACTGAATCACACGACTTATCTGCACAATACCCGGACAAATACCGCGAAATGCTAAATCACTGGAAAGATTATGTCAAAAATAATGGAGTGATTTTAGCCAACTAATAAGAAACCTAAACAAAGAGCTTAGATATTAATTCACCAACATTCTCAGGCGTACGCCTTTGACATTGGTGAATTTTACTTTTCTTATTGAATCTATTTATTTTTTCTCTGTTGGTGGTGGCGGAGGCACAACAAATACACTTGGTTGTGGATTTATGGGTTCCAGTTTTTTGTTGGCAAGGCCTGGATGATCTACGGGAATAAATGTACCCCGAAACCCACTAAAGGTCATCGGCATTGGAGAATTTGGATCACCGTTTGGTTTTCGAATTTCACCGCGAAAAGGATTTAAATATTCCCAAACAATTTTTCCTTCTTTGGTAACCTCAAAAAACCGCCCCCTAGCTCCTTCATTAATAAAGGTATTGCCATTGTTCATCCGGTGCGAACCGGAAATGAAACTGCTCCAAAAGGAAACAGAGTCGGGGGCTATATAAGTCCATAGAGGTTTTCCCGGACCAAAGGGCTTACCTTTTTCTATAATATAGTTGCCTTTTTTATCTGTAGGAGGAGCTATTTCATAGATGGCAGAATAGTTCATGCTGTCTCTGTTGGGGATATCATTATTGAATAACATTAAATTACCTGCACCAGGTTTTCCTTTCTCAACCCAGCGAATATCATGCTGACCAAATAATTTCTGATCGGTAGAATCGCCACGGCGATAGTTTGCGGGATTGCCCCAGCGATAGAGAAAATCTCCTCCTTTACCCCAGCGGCCACCTTTGTGACCCGCTGCCTCTTTGGTGGTTGTGCTGTGATCTATAATGAAGATTTCATTTAAACTAGGGGAACTAAAAGCAATCTGGTCCAGATCAGCGTTATACTTAACCGCATTGACATGATAAACATCTGATCCCCTGCTTTCGGGTGTTTGGTTTCTCCGGGCCCTTCCCTGTTTTTTCAGAATGTCCATACTGTCTTTCGAAATCAGAGGTGGTATGGAATCTTTTGCATTCAAATCTAATAATTCCGGGTGCTCTGCTGGTTTGCCATAGTTTGCTTTCTTAGCATCATAATCCTGAATTAAATGATCCCAGATATGCCATTCCCAAACGATTTTACCACCACGTTCACCATCTGGTTTTATCTCAACAATTTTATCGGGCCACAGGCCGGCTTTAGGAGTTAATTTTGGTTTTCTGCCTGCTGCCAGCACTTCAGCAGCTGACTTAGCCTCCCATGCTATGGCAAGCACATTTCCATTAGGCATAACAGTGAAATCATGATGGGCGTGATATTTTTCATTTGCATATTCAAAGTCCCACACTATTTTATTGTCCCATGTAATTTTTTGTATTCTTCCGGTTTCTCCACCACCGGCAAACACTGGAAAATCCGGATCTACAGCATTTTGTAGAAGCGATCCATCGTTACCCAGGTAGGCCCCCATTACTCCATAATTTCCTTTCCATTCGTGAACTACCTCACCTTTTCGGTTAACCAGGTAAACGGAAGAAGAATTAGGAACAGGATACATCAGATAACCATCTGTTAAACCTTCAGAGGTGATGGTTAACCCTCGTTTGATTCCCTGGCCAAACATGTTCCTGTCTTTTGGGGTAAGCTTCTTTTTATTTAACGTGTCATTGATTAATGTGTCTTTATTATTTAGTGTGTCTTTATTATCAATCTTAACCTGGCTATATGATACTACAGATATACAAATTAATAAGCTGAGTAGCAGAAGCGTTTTTTTCATATTAGTTAGGTGAGGTTGATTCGTTAAGAAATAGTTGAATCTATTATTCCCAATTTGTAAAAAGTACGTTTTGATTTTATAGGTTATTGATTTGTTTATTTCTTATCGGCTGCTGGTGGTGGTGGCGGAGCCAGTACAAATGCTTTGGGTTGTGGATTGATGGGTTCTAATTTTTTACCTGCAAAAGCCGGGTGATTGGCTGGAATAAATGTTGCCCGAAACGCAATGTAGGTCAGAGGCATTGGGGAAATTGGATCACCATTCGGTCTTCGCATTTCACCGCGGTAAGGATTTAGATATTCCCATACAATTTTGCCTTCTTTCGTAACCTCAAAAAAACGTCCTCTGGCACCCTCGCAAATAAAAGTATTACCGTTTTCCATTCGATGCGCACCGGAAATGAAACTGCTCCAAAAAGATGTTGTGTCAGGGGCTACATTTGTCCAGACAGGTGTTTCAGGTCCAAATGGCTTTCCTTTTTCAATAATGTAGTTACCTTTTTTATCTACAGGAGGAGCTATTTCATAAATAGCAGAATAATTCATGTTGTTACGGTTCTTGATATGATTATTATATATCGTCAGATTACCTGCACCAGGTTTTCCATCAATCCAACGAACGTCGTGCTGACCAAATAATTTTTGATCTGTTGAATCACCACGTTGATAATTTTCAGGGTTTCCCCAACGGTAGAGAAAGTCGCCACCTTTCCCCCAACGGCCACCTATATGACCAGCTGCCTCTTTAGTTGTGGTGCTGTGATCTATAATGAAGATTTCATTTAAACTGGGAGAACTAAAAGCAATCTGGTCCAGTTCAGCGTTATACTTAATTGCATTAACATGATAAACATCTGATCCACGATTTTCTGGTGTTTGGTTTCTCCATACTCTTCCCTGCTTTATTAAAACTTTCATGCTGTCTCGCGAAATAAGCGGTGGTATTGAATCTTTTGCATTTAAGTCTAATAATTCCGGGTGGTCCGCAGGTTTACCATAGTTCGGTTTCTTTGGATCATAATCCTGAATTAAGTGATCCCATACGTGCCATTCCCAAACAATTTTACCGTGGTGTTCGCCTTCCGGCTTTATTTCAATTACTTTATCCGGCCACAGACCGGCTTTAGGTGTTAAATTAGGTTTTCTTCCTGCTGCCAAGACTTCACTGGCTGTTTTGGCCTCCCATGCTATTGCAAGAATATTTCCATTTGGCATTACTGTAAAATCATGGTGCGTATGTGCTTTCTCGTTAGCATATTCAAAGTCCCACACCAGATCGCCACCCCATGTAATTTTTTGTAATCTTCCGGTTTCTCCACCACCGGCAAACACTGGAAAATCCGGATCTACAGCATTTTGTAGAAGCGATCCATCGTTACCCAGGTAGGCCCCCATCACACCATAGTTTCCTTTCCATTGGTGAACTACTTCACCCTTACGGTTGATAAGATAAACTAAAGCAGAATTAGGAACAGCAAACATGACATAACCCTCGGTCAGACCATCAGAGTTTTTGGTTAATCCCCGTGAAATTCCTTGTCCAAACATATTCCTGTCTTTTGGAGGAGGGGGTTTTTTATTTGAGGTGTCATTCATATTGACACTGGCCTGGGAAAATGATACTATTGATATACATACAAATAGATTGAGAATCAGGAGCGTCTTTTTCATGTTGATTTCAGGCAGTTTATTTTACAAAAAAAGAATGATTTGTGATATTTTTCTCTAAATCGATCTCCTTATTTTTTTTCTGTAGGCGGCGGCGGCGGTGGCATTACGAATACTTTAGGTTGTGGATTTATGGGTTCCAATTTTCGATTGGCAAGTGCCGGGTGATCTGCCGGAATAAAAGTACCCCGAAACTGAATAAAGGTTAGCGGCATTGGGGGAATTGGATCACCATTTGGTTTTCGCATTTCACCGCGATAAGGATTCAGGTATTCCCAAACAATTTTACCTTCTTTGGTAACCTCAAAAAAACGCCCCCTAGCTCCTTCATTAATAAACGTATTGCCGTTGTTCATGCGATGAGCACCGGAAATAAAACTGCTCCAAAATGAAACAGTGTCGGGAGCGATATACGTCCAGACAGGTTTTTCCGGGCCAAAGGCCTTGCCTTTTTCTATAAGATAGTTGCCTTTTTTATCTGTAGGAGGAGCGATTTCATAGATGGCAGAATAGTTCATGTTGTTCCTGTTGTGAATATCATTATTATATACCATCAGATGACCCTCACCAGGCTTGCCTTTCTCAATCCACCGAATATCATGCTGATGAAATAATTTACGATTGGTAGAATCTCCATGGCGATAATTTTCAGGATTTCCCCAGCGATAGAGAAAATCGCCTCCTTTACCCCAACGGCCACCCGTGTGACCAGCAGCCTCTTTAGTGGTGGTGCTGTGATCTATAATGAAGATTTCATTCAAGTCAGGAGAACTAAAAGCAATTTGGTCCAGCTCTGCGTTATATTTGATGGCATTAACATGATAAACATCTGATCCCCTGTTTTCGGGTGTTTGGTTTCTCCAGGCCCTTCCCTGTTTTTTCAGAATGGCCATGCTGTCTTTCGAAATGAGGGGTGGTAAGGTATCTCCAACATTAATATCTAATAATTCCGGGTGCTCTGCTGGTTTGCCATAATTCGCTTTTTTAGCATCATAAGCCTGAATTAAATGATCCCATATATGCCATTCCCAAACGATTTTACCACCACGTTCACCATCTGGTTTTATCTCAACAATTTTATCAGGCCATAAACCAGCTTTTGGTATCAGTTTAGGTTTTCTGCCTGCCGCCAGAACTTCATTGGCTGTCCTGGCCTCCCAAGCAATGGCAAGAATATTTCCATTCGGCATCACAGTGAAATCATGATGTGTATGCTCTTTTTCATTTGCATATTCAAAGTCCCACACTACCTTATTGTCCCAGGTAATTTTTTGTAATCTTCCGGCTTCCCCACCACCTGCAAATACTGGAAAATCAGGATCAAGAGCATTTTGTATAAGCGATCCGTCATTTAGCAGATAGGCAGAGGTTGTAGGACCGCCATAATTTCCTTTCCATTCGTGAACTACTTCACCCTTACGGTTGATAAGATAAACGGAGGCAGAATTAGGAACTGCAAACATTACATAACCTTCGGTTAAACCATCAGTGGTAATAGTAACACCGCGTGGAATCCCTTGCCCGAACATATTTCTATCTTTTGGGGCAGGTGTTTTTTTTACAGTGTCTTTGGTATTAACATTCGCCTGGCTGAATGATGCTATTGATATACATAATAACAGGGAGAGAAGAAGTAGAGTCCTTTTCATGTGCAGTAGTTGAGGTTAATTTTAATATACAAATTTTACAAATAGAAAATTATGTAGTGAAAGTAAACTTACTGATTTAATCATTCATGATTGTAGCAAATAATTTTTATTGAAGATAAATTAAGAAAGTGGTCTGATGCTGCATTGATAAATTTAGATGTATCTTGAGTAATATTTACTGCTAAACCAAAACTTTTCTAAAATGTCAATCAAAATTATTGGAGCCGGATTACCACGAACCGGTACAAACACTCTTAAAGAGTCTCTTGAAAAGCTCGGGTATAAAAAAACTTATCACATGAAGGAACTACTGGTACACCCGGAAAATCTTCATTATTGGACAACACTGAAGGAAACAGGAACAACCAAATGGGATGAACTGTATAATGGCTATCAGGCAACCGTGGACTTTCCTGCTTATCCCTGGTATAAGGAGCACATGAAACGGTATCCTGAAGCAAAAGTAATTTTGACTGTAAGACCTTTTGAGAAGTGGTATACCAGCATATACAGCACCATCTGGCAAGCAGGGCCTCAAACGGCCTCGCAGAAAATAAAAATGATGTCAAAACTGCTTTTCAATCCCCGCATTAGGTCTGTAATTAAGTGCGTAAAATTTGCAAAAGGAACAATTTTCAAAGACCATCTTCAGGGAAAATTTGAGGATAAAGCCTTTGCCGAACAAGTGTTTCATAAGCATACTGAAGATGTGAAAGCATATGTTCCCGCAGAGAAATTACTTGTTTATGATGTAAGTGAAGGTTGGGGACCTCTTTGTAGATTTTTGGGTGTATCGGAACCAAGCGAACCGCTTCCTCATTTAAACAAGAAAGAAAATTTCAAAGCAATGTTAGGCGAACTTATGAAGGGCAACATGGCTTAGGCAATAATAAACAGTTCATCAGTAACATTCATTGATTTCTATTATTCCTCACATTTTAATAAAACTTCTAAGTAAGTAAAAGCCAACGGTCAGCAGTATACAATTTATGTTGCCAGCAATAAAATGATTGCCGGGATAGTTTTTCGAATAAATAAACGACAGAATTCCTAATGACTGGTATAGCATCGTTACTCGAAATAGCGAATAAAGCAGCTCTGGAAGCAGGAAGAATGATTCTGGAGATTTATGAAAGCGGAGATTTTGGTGTTGATATGAAGTCTGATAACTCACCCTTGACATTGGCGGACAAGGCTGCTCATACAACAATTGTCAAATACCTTGAAAGCACTGACTTACCGATTCTTTCTGAGGAAGGAAAACATATACCATTTGAGCAGCGAAAACAGTGGGAGTATTTTTGGCTGGTAGATCCACTTGACGGGACAAAGGAATTCATTAAAAAAAATGGTGAGTTTACGGTGAATATTGCTTTGATACATGCCGGTAACCCCGTTGCCGGAGTGATTTATGCACCTTGTTTAAATACTTTATATGTTGGCTCTAAAGAAACAGGTGTACATAAAATTGAAAAGGAAAAAAAAGTTTTGCTTGACCCATTAAGTGGAAATAATTCATTCAAGCATTTATTAGAAAAAAAAGAGGTAACAGTAGTCGCCTCCCGGTCACACATGACTGCTGAAACAGAAGCATTTATTCAGCAGTTTGAAAATGTACAGCTCACATCCATGGGTAGCTCGCTGAAGCTTATGTTACTTGCAGAAAATAAAGCAGACATTTATCCCCGGCTGGCTCCAACAATGGAATGGGATACGGCTGCGGGGCATGCAATTTTAAACGCAGCTAATAAAAGTGTTTATCGCACTTCTTTAGATTCAGAATTGAATTACAATAAACCTGACCTGCTCAATCCTTCGTTTATAGCTTTTTAATGAAAACGGCAAAGAATGCATCTTCTATAAGAAAAGGCCTAAAGTTCACCAGGCGGGAAAACAATCCTAATAGAATAGCGCTACTTTATAAATCTGAATAAACCTGCGTACTGTTCCCATGTACCATTAATGGCAACTTGGTTGATGAATGTGCATCAAACAAAAAGCGATTGAAATGCATCAATTACCCTAAACAAATACAGTACCCGGGAACATTAATTACTGACTTTCTGTAAATATGCGGTAATACCCCCTTTCAAATTATAGAGGTTAGTAAAACCAAACTTCTCCTCCAGTTCACGAATGGCTTTGGCACTCCGTCCACCCATTTTGCAATGAACCACCACCTTTTTATTCTTATCTATTTTATCTGCGCTTACTCCCACATCACCTAATGGAATTAATGTTGCCCCGATATTTACTTCTGCATATTCTGAAGGTTCCCTTACATCAATTACCTGGATGTCTTCACCATTCGATCTCCATTCATCAAACTCTTCAACTGTAATTTCTTTTACAGGTTTTTCAACTGCCTTCATTCCGCAAAATTGCTCGTAGTCTATTAACTGATTAATCGTTGGGTTCTTTCCATTTACCGGATTGTTTTCATTTCTGTGTATGGTAAATGTGCGGCTTTCAAATGTAAGTGCATCAAACACGAAAAACCTCCCTGATAATGTATCACCAATACCTGTTATTACTTTGATCACTTCATTCGCCTGCAGGCTTCCGATGATCCCCGGTAATACCCCAAGCACACCACCTTCGGCACAATTAGGAACAAGACCAGGAGGTGGTGGAGTAGGGTAGAGGTCGCGGTAATTGGGTCCTCTAACACCTTTACAATTTACATAATTAAACACGGAGACCTGCCCTTCAAACTGGAAAATTGACGCGTATACATTCGGTTTATTTAATAATAAACATGCATCATTAACAAGATACCTGGTGGGAAAGTTATCGGTACCATCAGCTACTACATCATAGTCCTTAATGATGTCCAAAGCGTTTTGAGAAGTAAGCTGTGTGTTGTATGTAATAACGTTTATGTGTGGATTCAGGCTCTGCAATCTTTCTTTTGCTGCATGTACTTTAAATTTTCCTATTTCATTCACACCAAAGAGAACCTGCCGCTGGAGATTACTATCATCTACCACATCAAAATCTACTATGCCCAAAGTGCCGACACCCGCAGCAGCAAGGTATAGTAAAACAGGACTGCCTAATCCTCCCGAACCAACTACAAGCACCCTTGCAGCTTTCAATTTTTTTTGCCCTTCAAGCCCAAATTCAGGAATAATGATATGCCTGTTGTAACGGGCATATTCAGCTGGTGAAAAATTTATATTTTCTGTACTCATGTCGTACTTTTTTGAAGTTCTATACCGCCTGCAATAGCAGGAATAATACTGATAACAGTATCTTCATTTACAGAAGTGTTTTCCTGCTGAAGACTGCGGATATCATCGTTGCCGACAAACACATTTACAAACGAACGAAGATCGCCTGACTCATCAAGCAGGTTTTTTTTGAGGTCAGGAAAGTTCAGGGTTAGTTCACTGATCACTTCTTTTATATTGCCGCCATTTACATTAACCTTAGCGGTATTGTTGGTAAATTTTCTTAATGGTGTCGGAATAATTATTGTTGCCATTATTGTATTTTAATATTTTGTTTCTGTAATATTTTTTCTTCTTCAAACTGGTCATCATCATTTAATCTCCAGGATTGTACAGATGCTAATTTTCCATTTATTAATGATAAAATAACATAAGAGAAATAGGGCTGTGCGCTCACCCTGTCATGTTCCGATGGAACTGAAGTATGATTGGGATGCGAATGATAAACTCCCAGCAGCTGAAGGTTATTATCCTCAGCAAAGCGTTCGGCCCGCATATAATCTCCAGGTGAAATTTCAAACCGGCTGCGCTTGTCTCCTTGTTTAACGTTATTCACTACGGTAACCACTTTTATGGTGCGAACACCATCTTCTTCATCACCAAACATAAAGCCGCAACATTCAGCGGGAAATGTTGCCAATGCATCGTCTCTCATTGTTTTTTCAGATAATGCTTCAAAGAGGATCATCCTATAATTTGTTTAATAACTTCACTATACTTATCGGGATTATCCGGTAGAACAGTTACAATAATTCCTTTATCTATTTTATCAGCTACTTTAATGGCGCCGGCAAGATTTGCTGCAGATGAAGGGCTAAGTAATCCTTCAATTTTATGAGCCTGCTTTATTAAACTGTATGCTTCGTCAGTGGCAACTTCAAGATTTTCATCGGCTAGCGAGGGCTCATAAATTGGAGGAACCACAGCAGTTTCCATGTGTTTCCAGCCTTCAAGAGCATGCATTGCAAGATCGGGCTGAAGCGATGTTAACCGGATATTATGGTTTAGTTCTTTTAATCTCCTGCCGGTTCCCATAAAAGTACCTGATGTACCAAGGCCTGCAACAAAATGTGTAATCCCGGGCTGTTCGTTGTAAATTTCTAATGCTGTAGTATGGTAATGTGCTTTCCAGTTATTGTTGTTCCTATATTGATCAGCGTAAAAATATTTTTCCGGTTGTTGTTCTGCGAGTGATCTGGCCACTTCCTGTGCCCCATCCGTACCTTCATACTTTGATGTATATATAACCTCCGCACCGAGTGAATTTAGTATTTCCTTTCTTTGAAAGCTTGCATTTTCGGGAACACATAATACCACCCGAATACCTAATTTTTTTGCTATTGAAGCATAGGCTATTCCTGTATTACCGCTGGTTGCATCCAGTAAAACTTTATCTGTAGTTAGCTGTCCATCCTTTATAGCCATACATATTATATTATATGCGGCACGGGCCTTTACGCTTGCCCCAATTTGTTTCCATTCCTCCTTAGCAAAAATCAAAACATAGGGGTTATTATGCAAGCTGGTAATTTGACGGAGAGGCGTGTTGCCAACCTTGTGTTCTAAGGCTGCCGCCTTTTTAAATAACAAACTATCTATACCTGTTTTTTCAACCGTTGTCATAAGCCAAAATAAAAAAGCTCCACTTTCGGTGGAGCTTCAACGTCTTTAATTCTTATTACGTTACCCTCCACAAGAACTATTGTGCATATTGCAGCAACAAATTATATAGCAATGTGGGGCAATCGCTTTCATACCAGCTATAAAGTTAGTGCCATATTGGAAACTTAGGAGCACTAAATTTTTTTTAAAGAATTTTTAGTATTTCAAGTGAATAAACTTCATGGTTAAGGAAAGACAGCTTTGTATTGTACGTTTGGACCAGTCTACTCACCAGGTGTTAGCTTCTTAAATTATGATGTGAATAAAAAAGCCTACAAAGTAATATTTGCAGGCTTTTAGATGTTTTATTTCACCTTTTGTCGGGAGGACAGGATTCGAACCTGCGACCCTGGCGCCCCAGCGCCATTCGCTACCGGCCTGGGCTACTTCCCGCTAATTTTATTATCATCTAAATATCTTTTAATGCCTCTTGCTTTGATTCGATTTTCCAGAGTTACCGCTTCTTTTCTGTCGAGACATTCAAAAAAGTGAACCAACTTCCATGGTGTACCTTTTGAGGTATATTTTCCATCGCCACTGTTATGTCTATGTAATCTGTCGTTCAAATCATTCGTACTGCCAACATAATATCTTTGAAGTTTTTCACTCCAAAGTATATAAACTTTAAACATCATTGCACTTTTCTGCGACTCTGTCGCCTTTGCGCCTATGCGCTATGTATAATTTACAAAAAGAGAGGCCGTCCTTTTGAGACAGCCTCTTACAAACGTCGGGAGGACAGGATTCGAACCTGCGACCCTGGCGCCCCAGCGCCATTCGCTACCGGCCTGGGCTACTTCCCGCTAATTTTATTATCATCTAAATATCTTTTAATGCCTCTTGCTTTGATTCGATTTTCCAGAGTTACCGCTTCTTTTCTGTCGAGACATTCAAAAAAGTGAACCAACTTCCATGGTGTACCTTTTGAGGTATATTTTCCATCGCCACTGTTATGTCTATGTAATCTGTCGTTCAAATCATTCGTACTGCCAACATAATATCTTTGAAGTTTTTCACTCCAAAGTATATAAACTTTAAACATCATTGCACTTTTCTGCGACTCTGTCGCCTTTGCGCCTATGCGCTATGTATAATTTACAAAAAGAGAGGCCGTCCTTTTGAGACAGCCTCTTACAAACGTCGGGAGGACAGGATTCGAACCTGCGACCCCGTGGTCCCAAACCACGTATTCTACCGAGCTGAACTACCTCCCGTTTCTGCGACCCTGGCGCCCCAGCGCCATTCGCTACCGGCCTGCGCTACTTCCCGAATGCAAGGCGGCAAAAGTAAATTATTTCTGTTACTTATTAACTAACGGTGATATTTATCTATAAAACATCCTCATCTTTTACATCGTAGTTCTTTTTGATCTTACGTAGCACCTCATCCATACTGGCTTTATGATCTTTTGAATCCCATTCTCCACGGTCCCACTTATCCAATTCTTCATCTATATGTTTTCGTTGCAAGGCAGTTAGTTTATCTACCAGTTCGTTAGACATTTCTCTTTTCTTCTGGTAAAAATTCCTGTTTTTTTCAAATACCATTTCCTTGCTCTTTCGCATATCATTCTCATCACTTGCCATTTGTAACAATTCTTCTTTAGCGAGGGCAATATCGTACGGACCAACAGGCATAATAAGCTTAGAAAGTATCGGTCCTACTTCTATTAAAATAATTAACAACGACACCATTAGACTTGTCCACCAAACACTGCTTTCCTCATCGGCTAAATCAGCGAGGGCTTTATTGCGTTCCAAAAATCCCATGTTGGCTCTTACAGTATTTTCATATTCCTTTCGCTTTACTTCCAAATCTGTTTTTGCTGAACTTAAAAGTCCATCCTGAACACGAATGCCACTGTCGAGGCTGCTTAATTCAGAACCATACTGTGTTCTTGCAGAATTATATGCATCCATCTTTAAACGTGTAAGCCGCTCTATTCCACGTTGCCCTGAGCCGCCTGTTCCATCTGCCTCCTGGACATACGCCGTTTGCAGGTTGTGTAACGTGTCTTCAAGTGATTGCTTGCGGGCCGTTAATCGCTGCCTTTCTTCTTCTGCCATTTGCATTTGAAGCTTGTTTTCAATTTGTAACAAGCTATCGTTTCGTTGTATTTTCTTATGCAGGTTTTCTTCCATCTTCACTGCAATCTCTTTGTCAAATATTTTCAGTTCAAGTGGACGGGCAATGGTTATACCAATTAAAATAGCAAGTGCCACACGGGGAAGAGCCATTAGAAACTGCCTGTTTTTACTTACTCCATATTTACGCATAGTGGAGACAAGAAACCTGTCGAAGTTAAATATGATCAGCCCCCATACAACTGCAAAAGCAAACGTCCAGAAGACACTGCCAAAAACTGTATAAACCGCATAGCCGGCTGATAAAGTTGCTAAAACAAAAGTTGCTAATAGCACACCACCTAATCCTGAATATTTTATGTGTTCGGACGGAAACTTTTTAAGTAGTTTTTGATGCGCCCCTGCACACCACCATAAAAAATTAGATCCTGAAGTTCTTTTACTTCCACCAAAGGAATCATAAGAATATAAGCTGTCGTTTTGCTCATTACTTACGGGCATAAGAAATGCTTTTTAATGATAAATATTTATGTCTTGTTGGTTGAAGTGAGTACGATACAGAACGGAAAAACTATATTGAAAGTATATTTTTTAACTGAAAAAAACAGTGTTAGAAGGTATTTAACAATTACAAATTTTCAGATGCTTATAAGCTATAAGGTAATTGAAGAAAACTTTACCTGAATAATATTAAAACCTGATCGGTTAATTTACTGAAATTGCCTTTCCAGTATTGTTTTTAAATTAGTAGTATGAAGATTCTTTGCTACAATTATTCCATTTGTATCAACTAAAAAATTCATGGGCACTGCAGTTATATAAAATGATTTAACCGCAGCACTTTCCCAACCATTTAAATCACTAAGATGCCTCCAGCTGAGTTTATCTTTTTTAATGGCATTCATCCAGTTTTGTTTGTTGTTATCAAGTGAAACAGATACAACAGAAAATCCTTTATCACTATATTGATTATAGAGTTTTACAAGTTCGGGATTTTGCTGCCTGCAAGGGGTACACCAGCTTGCCCAAAAATCAATAAATGTAAACTTGCCGGGCTCATAGAGTGTAGACATTTGGTTGGAGGTATCCGGCAAATAAATGTTAGGCATAACCACCCCAATTCCGGTTGATCTTTCTACTTGTAATGAATTATACATCTGCCTGCCGAGGTAGGTATTTTTGACGGATTCATCCAGGGAGTTAAATAAGGATGCATACAATGGATCTGCGGCATCTTTTAAAAATGGATAATATTTTAGAAGTTGCAAGCTTAAAAGTGACTCAGGGTTATCGCGTATAAATTTTATACATAATTGAGTTGTATACTCTTTTATTTTTTTATAATCATACCCAAATCGAAGTTGAGCTGTTCTTGTTATATGATAGATCAGTTTCAGATAAGCATCATTAGTTACAGTACCTGAGGCGCTTAATCTATTATGTCCTTTATCGATTATTTTAATTGTCCCTTTCTCAACGTACAGTGGTAATTCTACAATATTGTTTTCTTTCCTGATCTGGAATAAACCATGATGGATTTTAGTCGCTGAGCTTACAAATGAATAAATATCATTTGCAACAAGTCCTTTATCAACTACTTGGCCATCTACTTTTAATTCCACAACACTTCCATTCCGGTTGGGAAGAAAGGCTTTCACTGTGAACCAATCAGCAGATTGCCCTGAGGAACTGAAAGCATAGGCCAGGCATAATAAGCTAATAAGAAATTTTATTTGCATAGGTGGAGAAGGGAAGAATATTAATAAAGATACCATGTTCAACAAAATGTTCGTCCTTCTGTCCTGTTGTTTACACTTTGAATCTATGTCAGGAAAAACTTCATTGTACAAATTATGGAAAAACATGGTTCCTGCATTCTTATATAATCAATTCAATTGTAATGGAAGCAAATCAAATTCTTACTTCAGATATGCTCGAAATATTGTTTGAGCATCGGAATAAAACATATGGTGCTTACGAACTGAGGAAAAGTTATAATAAACGGATGGGAATAAGTTTAATTATTACCGGAGGGATTATAGTAATACTATTCCTGCTGTCATTAACAGCAAAATCAAAAGAAACCACAGCAAAACACCGTGTTACAGATTCGGTGACTATTATACAATACAATGATGAAAAAGTTATTGATGTGAAACCACTAACATCGAAACCACAAATTCCTAAAGTGGCATCAAAACAATTCACACCAACTAAAATAGAGGTAAACTCAAAAGTTGCCGATGAGGATGTTATCCCTGAATTACAAGAATTATCAAATGGCAAAATTGATGTTGTTACTGCAGATGGAATTATTGAGGATGGGGATGCTATTCCTAATGTGGATAAGCAAAAAGGAGTAATAGAGCCGATCGGACTAGCACATAGATTACCATTTACAAAAGTTGAAGTGGAAGCTTCGTTTACTGGTAACTGGAGAAAATACCTTGAAAGAAATTTAACTGCGTCAATACCTGTACAAAATGGTGCCAGGGCTGGTTCGTACACAGTAATAATTCGATTTATTGTAGACGTTGACGGAAATGTAAGTGACGTGAAAGCTTTAACCTCTCATGGGTTTGGAATGGAAGAAGAATCGATAAGAGTTATAAAAGCGGGGCCTAAATGGGAGCCTGCTATTCAAAATGGAAGAAAAGTAAATGCTTATAGAAAGCAGCCAATTACCTTTTTAGTATCAGAAGATTAGTAAACTTACTGTAGTAAGTTGCAGAAAATAATCCTTTAGCTACACATGAATTTTACACTCCGGCCTTGGACAATGAATGATTTGGATGACCTGGTAAATTTTGCCCATAATTTTAAAATTGCAAAGAACATGATGGACAGGTTTCCACATCCATACACAATACAAGATGGCATAGCATTCATAAACTCAGTTGTTAAAGAAGTGCCGAATAATATATTGGCAATTGAAATACAGAACAAGGCATCCGGCGCCATTGGAATTCACCCGCAAGCTGATATTTACCGGAAAAATGCAGAATTAGGTTATTGGTTAGCTGAGCCTTGTTGGGGTAAAGGAATAGTGTCAAAAGCTATTGTTGAGATGGTCAATTACAGTTTCAAAAATTTTGATGTGGACAGGATCTTTGCCAGGCCATTTGGAACCAACATTGCTTCACAGAAAGCACTTGAAAAAGCAGGTTTTGTTCTTGAAGCACGATTTGATAAAACAATATTTAAGAATGGCGAGTATTTAGAGGAACTGGTATATGCTACTCGGCGCCACATCTAAAAAAGTAAACCAGATAAATAATACAATGAGAATTCTACTAACAAGCATTTTTGTTAACGATCATATACATGCATCAACCAAAGATGTATAAGGTTGCTGTATCCAAACTATGATCCCTCCACTTAAAAAAAACCGCCGGGTTTCCGTAAAACACCAGCGGAAAATTAAATTTTTTAAGACTCACCTATAAGAAGGTATTACATCTAATTATACTTAAAACTGCTGCTTTGGCATTTGAGCTGTGTACTGCCGGATGGTTTTTACTTTTCCATCTTTATCAAAACTCCACACTTCATGTATGGCCGTAGTATGGGTCTTTCCCTGGTTATCAGTTGCTGTTTCAGTACCCCAGATAGCTACCCAATCTTCATTTCTATCAGTGCTTCTTAAAGGTACTATTGCATCAACTGTACTTTTAACGTTCGTTAATCCGCTTCTGTATTGTGTTACCATCATCATTGCACTATCTCGCCCCCGCACTACCTGGCCATCTGATAAAGTTGCCATAAAATCATCAGTATAGTAATGAGCATGCCTTGGAAATTGATTTTCATCATAATCTTTCCATAGTTCTAATATCTTAACAGCATGTGCAGGAGTACCCATTGTAAATTTTGAGGAGTACTCTGCTTTATAGATCATATCCATGGCGGCACTGGCATCTCCTTCTATTTTTACTTTTGTATCACCTTGTTTTATCTTTATCTCATCGCCATCAACTTTTACCTTTTTATCGCCCTGTTTTAATTTGGCTTCATCTCCTTCCACCTTTACTTTTTTGTCTTTATCTTTTACTTTCTGTTCCTGCGCTGTGCTTTCAAAGAAAAAAAGCATACATACTGCAGTGAATACCGTTAGAAGTAATTGTTTCATATAAATGATTTTTAGTGTGATGAATAAATGATCTTCTACTTAGTAAGGTATCATTTAAATACCGTTTCGACAAAAATCATACAAGTTTTAATCAATATAGTGCAGCAGCAGAAACGATAAAACAACCTATTGCTGAAGATTAAACTGTACGCTCAATAGTATTTTTGAAGAATGCTGAAGGTTAATGATTTATCATTTCGATATCAGAAAAGCAATGATGATACACTTAAAGCTCTAGATTTTTCTATCCAAAAAGGAGAAATTTTTGGTTTTCTTGGACCCAGTGGTGCTGGTAAAAGCACCACACAGAAAATACTTTATAAACTCTTAACCGGCTTCTCGGGTGAAGTTTTATTTCAGGAAAAACCTCTAAAAAACTGGGGGAGGGATTTCTATGAAAGCATCGGAGTATCTTTCGAATTGCCTAATCATTATCTGAAACTCACAGCAAAAGAAAACCTGCAATTCTTTGGTTCTTTCTATAAAAAATCTATCGCCAATATTAATCAGCTTCTTGAAAAAGTAGGTCTTCTTGAGGATGCAGATAAATATGTATCAGACTTTTCTAAAGGAATGAAGATGCGTTTGAATTTTATAAGGTCTCTTATTCATGACCCGGACATGCTTTTTTTAGACGAACCTACATCAGGTTTAGATCCGGTGAATGGAAATAAGATAAAGAATATAATAAAAGAATTACAAGCTGAGGGAAAGACAATTTTTCTTTCAACCCACAACATGTTTGATGCAGATCAGCTTTGCGATCGTGTCGCATTGCTTCATAATGGCCAAATAAAAGCATTGGATACACCTGCAAATCTGAAGTTGCAATATGGCAATAAAACCGTTAAAGTGAAATCACTTAATAATGAAAGATCTGAACACCTGTTTCCGTTACAGGATATTGGAAGAAATCCTGACTTTCTGAACCTGATTTCTTCAAACCAAATAGCCACTATTCATTCACAGGAAGCAACACTTGAAGAAGTTTTTATAAAAATCACCGGGGAACAATTAGTATGAGGCAATTAGTAAACCTGCTAAAATGGGATGTTTTGCTATTGAACAGGAATAATTTCTTTATGCTTGGTGCAATAGTAGCAGCAATTTACATTGGCGTTTTTTATTTAATTAAACCAATAGGTAATCTTACTATTCTCCTGGTTGTATTGATATTTAATGATCCTATTGTTACCGGGTACTTATTTGCAGCCATACTGTTGCTTTTTGATAAAAATCAAAATACTCTGCAAGCTATTTCTGTATTGCCTTTAACTATTAACAAGTACCTTTTATCAAAGGCAATCATTTTGTCTGTGCTGGCAACTGTAACTTCTTTTATAATGGCTTATGCTACAAAAGGTATATTTTTTAACCATGTACACCTGCTGTTTGCAACATTTTTCTCAGCATTCATTTTCTCATGTTTTGGGTTCGCCATCAGCGCTGTTTCTAAAACGTTCAATCAACTATTATTTTATTCAATACCATTTTTTATCATCTCAGCAGTGCCATTCTTATCAATTTTCGAATATGGTGAAATAGAATACTTTCTGTTATTTCCATCAGCAGGAGGAATAGGTATAATAAAAGCGTCTTTTGATGAAGTGGCATTTACCAGAGCAGTCTTTTTGTATGTTCATTTATTATGTTGGTCTATAATAAGCTGGTGGATTGCAGTTAAAACCGTAAAGCAACAGCTATCATGAACAGAATTTTAGTCTTAAGCATTGCTGACTTTCGCAGCACTTTTCGCGAAATGATGTTTAAGGTGCTGCTGTTCTTTCCTTTTATTGCGTTTATAATAGTTCGATGGGTTCTACCTGCGGTTGAACTTAAATACCCGGCGGTAAGTGATTATAAGTTAGTTGTACTGATGTGGGCATGTCTTCAATCAGCTACTATGTTTGGATTTATCTATGGTACATTATTCCTGGAGGAGAAAGAAGAGAATTTGTTTGAAGTTATAAAGATTACACCTGTGCCCTTACTTAAGGTTGTTTTATCACGTTTATTGATTGGGTTGATAATTTCTGTTGTTGTGAACTTCTTTCTTATTTATTACGGAGAAGTTGTTCACCTTCCGATTTTTAAAGTCCTTTTACTATCTTTTTTATTCAGCCTTGCAGCTCCTTTAATTGCACTTACATTAGGCGCCTTTGCTAAGAATAGAATTGAAGGCCTGGCACAAATGAAAATCGTTAATATCCTACTGATTATACCTGCATTAATTTATTTTATTCCTCATAAAGCGGCTCATCTAACTGCAATAATTCCCACATATTGGACCAACAGAGCTTTAGAATTTGCAAATGATAACATGAAGTTCATTTGGTTCTTTGCAATTTCATTAATCTTTTACCTCATTTGCTTTTTGCTGCTGAATAAAAAGTTTTCTCAGTTTGTAAGTTCCTGAAAAGGGGATTTAATTTAGTTACCTGCTTGGCACTATTTACTTCAAGTTTCAAGATGTAAATTTATACCTGCAATCACATGAATACTGATGGCTGAAAACATATACACTCAATTACCCGGTATAAGAAGCCGAATTTCTTTTCAGCCTTTAATAAGATTATGGAAAGAAATTGTTCAAAGTAATAACTCTTCAGCAGCCAGGTTATGTAAAGGATTAATACAGCGCTTTGAAAGCATACCGGAACTATTACAACCCATCACTGATTACAGTTTACTTCAACCGCATCAACCTCTCATTGAAGAAGCAATGATGACGATTTTCCCGGCAAGTTTTAGCGAAAGAAAAAAACTGCATTCAGTAGCTATGCCTTTCTCCAGCAAATCATTTTACGCTTCTTCCTTTTTTAAATCTACTTACTTAGACAGCCGTGGTGAATATCTTTTTCAACTTGATCCACAGGTGGCTAAAAATATTGCTATTGCCAAAGTTCACCTAGCGTATAAGCTAATTTTAAAAAAATGGTATGATGTTGATCTAATTGGTGGGGATGCTGTTATCTCTTCATATCCTGAAAGGCATCGAAATATTCACAACTACTTTGAATTGGAGTGGGATTCAGAATTTATAGATGTTACTGCAGAATTTGAATTACCAGCTCTGCCGGAACAAATTTCAATCCGATGTCACCACGTTCGCGACTTAGTAAAATATCCGGAGCTTGCAGATATTTTACCTCTTGAAAAGTTTACGTTTGATGGATTTGTTATTACCCGAATCCGGGAAGTATCAGAAAGAGAAACTTTAAATAATATTCAAAACATTTTGCAGCAGGATAATTCTCTTGAAGATCCTCATTTGCTAAGGGAACTTCAACAAGAATTCCGGTACCTGTTTGGAATGGAAAATACAAATATTGGCTTTATCGCATTCTATGATAGTGAAAATGTAAAGCAATTAGTCACAACAAACTACTCAAGTATTCTGCTGAAGAACATTTCAGATCCAAATGAAATAATTCATTACTGCCAAAATCTTTCCGAAGAGTTAACCAAACACCCCAATTACTTCTGGTGGCATGACAGGTCTGAGGTTTTGACTCTTATTGACATTCAGCTACATAAGAATGGATGGCAAAGTGCATTAATAACAGCACTATTTCACAAACAAAAAGTAATAGGTTGCCTTGAAGTAGTTACAAGGTCAGGTACAGCTATAGATAATTATATTTTACTGCGACTTGAATATGTTCGGGAGCTCATGCAAGTAGCTTTACAAAATTACCGGCAACAAATGCTAAACACCGTTGCCAGGTTAGTAAAAGAAAACTTCACAGCTATACAATCATCAGTTGAATGGAAGTTTAACAATGCAGCAATTCGCTACCTGTTGAACCAGCATTCCGGTAATGCCGCTAAGATGGGTACCGTAATATTTGAAGATGTTTTTCCATTATATGGACTTATAGATATTCGAAATTCTTCAGGTGAACGTAACAGGGCCGTACAGGAAGATATGCTGCAACAGTTGCAGTGGGTAAAGAAAATTATAGAGGAAGTACAGCAAACTTTATCATATCCTTTGTTGCTGGAAATACAATCACGTATTGAAAAACATATAGATTCTATCTCGGATTTTTTATTTGCCGCGGATGAACAAGTTGTACAACATTTTTTAAGAACAGAGGCAACAGAATTACTCCAACACTTAGCAAAGGCAGCACCTCAACATAGGGATGAAATAGATGCCTATTTCGGGAAGGGTTCAAATAACTTCAATTTGCTGAATGTCCATCGTACTATGTTTGAGCAAAGCGTTACTGAAATAAATAGCCAAATAACTCAACACCTGGACAATGAGCAAGTAAGAGTTCAACACTTATATCCACATTACTTTGAGCGGTTTGTTTCTGATGGAGTTGAGTTTAACATGTACATTGGTCAGTCTATTTCTCCGGCAATTAAATTTGATATGGTACATCTTAAAAACCTAAAACTGTGGCAACTTTCATTTCTTGCTACTGCAGCACAGCAGGTGCATAAAATAAATAAGAGATTGGCTCTACCTCTTGAAACTACCCAGCTTGTTTTAGAATATAATGAACCTATCTCTATTCGCTTCCGCAATGCTGAAAGAAAATTTGATATTGATGGGGTTCACCATGCCCGTTATGAAGTAGTAAAAAAACGAATCGACAAAGCACTTATTAAAGGCACAAATGAAAGACTTACTCAGCATGGTAAGCTGGCAATTGTTTATTCAACTGAGGAAGATGCTAAGGAATATCTGCAATACATTGAATACCTTAAAATGCAGAACTTGTTAACAGGTTCTGCAGAAATTTTAGAATTAGAAGAACTACAAGCTGTCAGCGGGTTAAAAGCATTAAGAGTTGCTATTCAATTTGATAAAATAGCCGAGGAAACTGATGAAAAGAAGTCAATAGCTGGAGCTAAGCGTTAACGCAATTTCATTTCTGCATATCCTGTAATTATCTTTAGAAAATGTATCGTGCAGCCAAAAGAAGAGTTTACATTCTGCTACACCCTGAGCTTGATGAAACTAAATGGGAAAAGGTTATTAATGGCGGAATAATTCTCCTCATTATACTGAATGTTTTTGCAGTAATGCTGGAAACAGTTCCGTCTATTTACGAACCCAATAAACGATTCTTTGACAATTTTGATCTTTTTTCAGTTTTCATCTTTACAGTCGAATACATCCTTAGAGTTTGGAGTTCAACTGAAGACAAGAAATATAAGCATCCTGTTTTTGGACGACTTCGTTATATGTTGTCCTGGGGTGCATTGATAGACTTGTTTGCAATTGTGCCAAGTTATCTACACGCTATTATGGGATTCGATCTGCGATTCCTGCGCATTCTGCGTTTAATGAGGTTCTTCAGGCTATTCAGGTTAACGGCTTATATGAAGGCTACAAAACTTGTTATAGATGTATTTAGATTGAGGATAAATGAATTACTGCTAAGCCTTGTATTAATTGTTTTCTTATTTATTATATCATCTTCAGTAATGTATTTTGTTGAACATAATGATAATCCTGATTTTTCAAGTATACCTGCAACCATGTGGTGGAGCATAGTTTCTTTAACTACAGTTGGTTATGGAGATATGACTCCTGTTACACCACTTGGAAAAACATTAACCGGGGTAATGTTATTAATAGGAGTTGCTTTGCTTGCTCTACCTGCCGGTATAATCACATCCGGATTTCTTGAAGAACTAAGAAATTCCAGAAGACCCAAGCAACAAACTTGTCCTCATTGCGGTAAGCCATTAGATCTATATGAAAAACATCATGTTGATCATTAACTGCTACTTGAGATGCTACTGTAATCCGTACTTGTGCTTGTATCTTTCATATAATTGCTTATGCTTATCAGTTAGATTAATATCTCTCCCTTGTATAAAAGCGTGAGTAACATTGCTACTGCGCATATCCAGAATGTCTCCAGCACTAATAATAATGTTGGCGTCCTTTCCGGTTTCAATACTACCGGTTTTATCTGCAATACCTAAAATCTTTGCTACATTCAATGTTATTGATTGTAGTGCTTGTTCCTTTGTTAATCCATATGCTACTGCAGTGCCGGCATTGAAAGGAAGATTTCTGCCACGGGTTTGCCCATCTTCGTCCGAGATGGCAAACAGAACACCCGCTTTTTGAAGCAATGCCGGTGTTTTATATGGCTGATCCACATCATCATCTTCTAAAGTTGGAAGCCGGTGTGTTTGGTTTAAGATTACAGATACGTTATTCTGTTTTAAAAGATCAGCTATTTGCCAGCTATCAATACCGCCAATAATAACCATATCCATCCCAAACTCTTTCACAAAGTCCAATGCAACCAACATTTGTTTTACTGTATTTGCATGTACATACAGTTTTTGAGTTTTATTAAACAAACCTTTTACTGCATTGAATTTTATGTTTGTTCTTTCCGTTGTATTTCCAACTGAAGCAGCTTTTGCTTCACTTAAAAAACTTTTTATTTTATCAACCTGTTCTAACCCAAGCCTTACCTGGTCAACAGGTTGTTGAGGCAAACCTAAAAAAGAAGCAAAAGCATTTGGCCGCGGAATAAGTGAAGGCATATAAAGATGAACACCTGCATCCATTTTATACGCAGCATCCTCCCAATTCCACGCATCAAGTTGTACTACAGATGATGAGCCGCTGATCAAGCCGCCCTGGGGAACGATGTTTGCCAGCAAAATGCCATTTGACCGAAGCGTATTAATCACTTTCGAATCTGTATTATACGCTACAATTGAACGAATGGAAGGGTTTAATTCTCCTATTTCTGTAAGATCATTTGATGCACGAACGCTATTTACTTCTACTAAGCCAAGATTGCTCAAAGGCATGATCAAACCTGGATAAACATGTTTGCCCTGCGCATTGATAATTCTTGCTCCTGCAGTGCCACTAATGCCAGTTCCTACACGTGAAATTTTTCCATTAATGAATTCGACAGATGCATTATCGAGCACCTGTCCATTACCTACATGAACCGTTGCATTAGTTATTATAATTGCCTGTGTCTGTTTTGCTGCAGGATAAATAGTTTCCTGTGCGGAGGCGGTTAAGGAAATTATGAAAGTTGTATAGAGAAATAGTTTTTTCATTTTGAATTGTTTTTTTTACTGTTTAAAGTCTAAAGTTTAATGTTATTTCAGGTTAGCTTTTTTCCTAACTCCTGCGACTTCGCTATTCTGTAAATACTTAATTAAATTTTGAACAAGACCACTAATATTTATAACTGAAGATTTTAGTTGCGCAAATTCCGTTTCAGTAATAAAATTTCTATCAAAAGCCCTATACAGTTGAGACCTTAATTCACCACAAGAACCCTTTGCATATCCTAAGAATTGGATGAACTCTAACCTGGTTCCTCTTTCAAATCCTTCAGCTATATTGTCCATGATAGAACCTGAAGAGCCTTCAATTTGATGAATCAAACGGAAACTTTTTTTAAATCTTCCTTCATCAATTAACTTACCCAATGTTTTACAAACATTCCTTGCTTCTTGCCAGCTTTTAATGTCTTCAAATGATTTGATAGTTGCCATAACCTTAAACTATTAAACTTTAAACGCTTTTAATAATTAATATTTAAATCCTCTCCATCAATCACCAACAAACCATGGTCGTGGTAATGATCACTGCATGTATGCATTACCTGGTAAGTAGGCTGCGCAGGCTGTACTGGTGAACCGGATCTCTTTTCTGCAACCATTTTTCTTATGATCCTATTTCTTTCAGATGCTACTGCCATTCTTAATTGTGCATCTTTTTCCCTGTCAAAGTATACAATACCATCTACTATAGTGTACAGGGATTTTGCATAAATGCTTAGTGGATGATCACTCCATACTACAACATCTGCATCCTTTCCTGCTTTTATACTTCCCACTTTATCCGCCACATGAAGCATTTTAGCAGGATTAAGTGTAACAAGTTTTAAAGCTTCTTCTTCACTCATACCTCCATACTTCACAGCTTTTGCTGCTTCCTGGTTTAACCTGCGTGCCATTTCAGCATCATCTGAATTGATAGCTACATTTACACCAACCTGCTGCATCAACCTGGCATTATATGGAATGGCATCAATTACTTCCATCTTGTAATTCCACCAGTCAGAAAAAGTAGAAGCATGTGCGCCATGTTCTTTCATTTTATCAGCCACTTTGTATCCTTCCAGTATATGAGTGAACGTGTTGAATTTGAATCCCATCTTTTCTGCTACTTTTATTGCAGCATTGATTTCGCTTTGTACATATGAGTGACAGGTGATATGTCTTTCGCCATTTAATATTTCAACCAATGCATCCAGTTCCAAATCACGGCGGGTGCCTTTTTTATCACGAGCCATTGCTTTCTGATAATCTTTTGCACGGGTGAAAGCATCTGTAAGTAATTGCTCTACACCCATCCTGGTATCAGGAAAACGATTGTTGTTTTGAGCAACCGCTCGTTTTACATTTTCACCTAATGCAAACTTTATGAACCCGGGCCAGTTTTTAAATTTTAGTTCATCATCATTTGCACCCCAACGCAGCTTTATTAATTGTGTTTGTCCGCCAATTGTATTAGCCGATCCGTGAAGAATGTGAGATGTTGTTACACCTCCGCTCAACTGGCGATAAATATTTATATCATCCGGATTTAAATTGTCACCAATACGCACTTCGGAAGTAACACTTTGTCCCGCTTCATTTATTGAACCTGCAACAATGTGAGAATGCTCATCAATAATACCGGCGGTAACATGTTTGCCGGTTCCATCAATAGTTCTTGCACCTCCATCTGACAAACCTTTACCAACTGAAGCAATTTTTCCATTGCGGATCAATACATCTGCATTTCGTAAAACACCTTCTTTTTCATTGGTCCATACAGTTGCATTTTTAATAAGAATTGTTTCCTGCTTCGGAGCCTGGCTTTCTTCCCATCCGAACGGTTCAAAAGGGTATACAACTTTGCCTACCACCGGAGCTGATTTCTTCTTTACACTATCAGTTCTAGTCCTTGCAGTATCAGCATAAGAAGCAGTCCAGGTAAACCTATTTCCTGCTGAATCTTCTCCATAGCCTGTCCAGATATCTCCACTTATAACACCACTTAACCTCCAGTTCGTTTCAAGGTTACGTTCAGGTGCAAAATTTACTCTTACAGTTCTGCCATCATAGTAAAATTTAGAGGTTACTGTGTCCTTGCCTATAACATTTGCCGCTGTAGAACTTTTAAAATCAAGTGTATAGTTAACGGGACCTGATGCAGTATTTAAAACAAGATTGTATTTGCCTCTCATTTCCTTCCACAGATCGTCTTTTACACTGTATTTCTTTCCCTGGATCCAGTTTTGCATAATGGTTGTTCTTTCATTAAAAACAGGGCCCGATGTAATTAGAAAATTTGCAACTTTCCCTGCACAACTTACAACCAATACAAAAGGAGCTTATGGCTGGAATCAGGCACTTAAAAGTGAACAGGATGCTATAAGAATCTTTACAGT
>MWVY01000032.1_pt1 | contig 29164 bp, 19 predicted proteins | sample 1047251 | NCBI WGS metagenome assembly MWVY01 (sample SAMN06349983, study PRJNA376086) | soil metagenome | isolation source: MS7-5 sample Antarctic (ecotone) soil | place: Antarctica | collected 2015-01-13
CGGGAACGCCAAAATCGGCGATTTTTTTGAGCGCGTTGGTTTTTTCCAAACTGTAATTTGCCGCAAGTTTATAAATGCTCGCCGCGCCGTCCAAGCGTTTTGTCAAAATGTAAATCTCACCCGATTGCGGATGAATAAGCAAAGTTTCGGCATCGTGCCGAGTGTCGGGATAATCAAATTTGATTGCTTCGGCGTTGTCGGTTTTAGACGGATTTTTCGTGCTTGAATTTGCGTCCTTGTTGGACACTTGCGGTTCGGCGACGCGGTAAATTGTAAATTTGCTTTTCAATCTTTCGTTATTGCCGATGTCGCCGATATACAGAAAACACTTGCCGCTTTTTGTGTCTTGCAAAGCTGCGATGTCTTCCCAATCATTGTTTTTTGCGCCCGAAACTTTCCAAGTTCCAAGTTTTTTGCCTTGTTTGTTTAACGCAAAGATAAAAGCGTTGCCGCCCGAATCGTTGTGCGTCCAAAATACATTTTGATTGCAGCGCGAAGCGACAACTCCGCTGCTTTCCGTTATTTCGTTTGAAGTGATTTTGCCAACAACTTGCGGTTTGTCGTAACCTTTTGAAATATCATCTAAAGATTTATTGACATTTTCAACATCGCTCGACGAAACCGAAAAACAGCCTGAGAGAATAAAACAAAAAAGCGTCAAAGATATGACAAATGCGCGATTTTTGGTTATAGTTTTGTTCAACATAACTTCACTGACTTAGATTATAACGCAGAGTTGCGCTCTGCGTAGTTCAAAAACTTTTTTCTGTGGTTTGTCGTAGAGAATTTTAGAATATGTCAGCTTTACCGAAGCCAATTTATAACGCCGATGAATATCTTGCATTGGAAGAAAGCGCGGAATATCGTAGCCAATTCTACAACGGCGAGATTTTTGCGATGGCTGGCACTAGCCGCAAGCATAATGTTATTGCGATGAACGTTGCAAGCAGCTTGCACTTCCAACTTCGCAATCGTCCGTGTGAGATTTATCAAAATGACATGCGCGTCAAAGTCGGCGAAAACTTTTACACTTATCCGGATATAGTCGTCGTTTGCGGTGAGCCGCAAATCGAGCGAAAACACGGCGAAAATCTGCTTAATCCGATTGTTTTGATTGAAGTTCTTTCGCCTTCGACAGAAAGATTTGACAGAGGCGAAAAAGCGCGACTTTACCGGTTGATGCCTTCGCTCAAAGAATATATTTTGATTTCTCAAGACAAACCGTATATCGAACATTTTGTTCGTCAGGAAAACGGCGGTTGGCTTTTAACGGAATCTGCCGAAATAACCGAAGTTTTGCAGATTCCGACTATTTCTTGTGAACTGAATTTAAGCGATATTTACGCCCGAATAGATTTTAGCGAAGAAACTTTTGAATCAAAATGATTGTCGGAACTGAATGGTTAATTGAAGCCTTTGATTGCGAAGCGGAAATCTTGCGCGATGTGGAAATCTTGCGCGAAGTTTTTGCACATATCATCAAAGATTTGGGTCTGAAAATAATCGGTGAAGAAATTTGGCATCAATTCGCGGGCGAAAAAGGCGTTACGGGTTTAGTTGCCTTAACCGAATCGCATCTGGCTTGTCATACATATCCCGAATACAAAACCGCAACTTTTAATCTCTATTGCTGCAGAAATCGCCCCGAATGGAATTGGGAAGCGAATTTACGAGAATTGCTCGGTGCGAAGGAAATCAAAGTAACAAAAATCGAACGCGGCAATCCGCAATTCGCAATCCGCAATCCGCAATCTAAAATTGCCGGAGGTGAAGTTTGAGCGTCTTGCGAGCAAATTGTCCGTCGTGCGCCGCGCCGATTGAGTTCAAATCCGGCTCAACCATTGTTTTAGTTTGCCCGTTTTGCCGTTCAGCCGTCGCGCGAACCGATAGAGGTTTGGACGATTTGGGCAAAGTCGCGGAGATTGCCGAATCCGAATCGCCTTTGAAAATCGGTCTTCAGGGCGAATTTAAAGGACATAAATTTGAACTGACGGGACGCGCACAACTCAAACACGAACTCGGCGGATTTTGGGATGAATGGTATGCGACGTTTTCAAATGGTTGGGTCGGCTGGCTCGCCGAAGCGCAAGGCAAATTTTATCTGACTTTTTATCAGCCTTTGCCTGAAAATTCCAAAGTTCCGCCTTTTCAATTTCTGCAATTAGGTCAAGTGGTTGCGGAAATTCCCAGCCAAACGCCTTTGATGGTTACAGAAAAAGGCACGGCAACTTCAGTTGCGGCGGACGGTGAAATTCCCTATAAATTAACGCCGAACGAACGAAGTAATTACGCCGATTTGTCGGGCAAAGACAATGTTTTTGGCACGATTGATTACAGCGAAAATCCGCCGTGGGTTTTTGTCGGACAGCAGGTTTCGCTCGCTGATGTTGGTCTTCAGGACGCAAAACCGGCGGAACGTACGGCGCGTCGAGTTTCCGTCGGCGCGATGAGTTGTCCGAATTGCGGCGGAAGTCTGGAACTTGCCGCGCCCGACAAAACCGAGCGCGTAACCTGCCCGTTTTGCAATTCGCTGCTGGATGTTAATCAGGGAAATTTGCGTTTCCTAAATGTTCTCAAACCTTCGCCGTCGCCGCACGAATTTGTCTTGCCAATCGGCGCGGAAGGAACTTTCGCGGGCGACGTAAAACTCAAAATTATCGGCGCGGTAGTTAGAAGCGTTACGATTGAAGGCGTAAAGTATTTCTGGCACGAATATTTGCTTTATAATCCGAAAATCGGTTTTCGCTGGCTGGTCCATTCGGATAACCATTGGAATTTTGTCGAGCCGATCAATGCGGCGGAAGTCGAAATTAATGAATCTTTTGGGAAAACAACGGCGAAATATAACGGCGAAACTTATAAAATTTTTCAAGACGCGCCCGCCGTGGTCGAATACGTCAAAGGCGAATTTTACTGGCGTGTCGAGCAAGGCGAAACGGTTCGCGCCGTTGATTTTGTCGCGCCGCCGTTGATGCTCTCGCAGGAAGTAACGCCAAATGAAATAAATTGGTCGCTCGGAACTTATACGACCAACGCGGAAATCGAAAAAGCGTTTGGCGTTTCCGGTTTGCCGAAACCGTGGAACGTTGCGCCGAATCAACCTTTTACAGGCGGATTTTATATTAAAGCGGGTTTTGTTTTGCTCGGCATTTTGCTGCTTGCGGCGATTTTTATGATTCCGTTGAGCGGATTTTCCAGCACAGCTTTGTCGCAGCAATTAACGCTCGACCCGACGGCAAGTCAAACGACAGCGCAAACCATTTTTTCGCAGCCGTTTGAAATCAAAGCCAACCGCAACGTGAGAATTACAGCTTCCGCGCCGGTCAATAATTCTTGGGCGGATTTGGATGTAGATTTGGTCAATGAACAAAATAACGAAGTCGAATCGGTTGATATTCCGATTGAGTATTATTCCGGCACGGACAGCGACGGAAGTTGGACGGAAGGCGGGCAGTCGCAGGACGCAACGCTTTCGTCTTTACCGGCGGGAAAATATATGCTGCGGCTCGAAGGAACTTGGCAAGACTTTCAACAACCGATGCCCGTTACCGTCAAAGTCGAGCAGAATGTAATACGCGGCGTGAATTTTTGCCTGTCGTTTGTGCTGCTGGCAATACTGCCGTTTTGGAATTTGTTTCGCAAAATCACGTTTGAATCGCGGCGTTGGAGCGAGAGTATGTTTAATACCAGTTATCAGTTATCAGTTATCAGTTATTAAATTTTGTTGACTGATAACTGATAACTGAAAATTTATGATTAAAAAAACGCTTTATATACTTTTTGGAACGGGCATTATTCTGTTTTATCTAGCTTCGTCTTGGTTCGGTTGGGAATTTGCCAATTCGGGAAGTAATTCACGTTTTGGAATGCCGTTTATCTATACAGGTTTTCGTGGAGGAAAATAATGTTAAATATGCTTGCTTTTATCGTCAAACTTGACCAACTGCTTGAGGTTTTAGTAACGACGCTGATTTTTGTTTTTATCGGCTTAGTTTTCTTCACCGTCGCATACGCTGTTTTGAGTCGGATATTCCCGATTCGCAAGGAAATTGAAGAAGACCAAAACGCCGCGCTCGGAATTGTCATCGGCGCGATTATGATTGGCATTGCCATTATTATCGCGGCGGCAATTCACGGCTAGCTTAGAGAAGACAGTAGTCAGAAGCCAGAAGCCAGAAGTCTGAAATCTGAGGTCTGAAATTTTACTGACTACTGGCTTCTGTCTACTGTCTTCTGCCTACCGCCTTCTATGAACAGAACACCGCTTTTATTTCTAAATGTCTTCATTATCGCCACCTGCGGTTTGATTTACGAACTCTTGGCGGGAACGCTTTCTTCTTACGTTCTTGGCGATTCGGTTACGCAGTTTTCGCTTATCATCGGGATTTATCTGTTTGCGATGGGTGTTGGTTCGTGGCTGTCACGGTTTATCGAAAAACACATCGCCGAAAAATTTGTCGAAATCGAACTCGCCGTCGCTGTTCTCGGTGGATTTTCCGCGCCGCTTCTTTTTTTCGCTTTTGCCAAACTTTCTTATTTCAGCGTTGTGCTTTACGGCGTTGTTTTCGGCATCGGCACGCTTGTCGGTTTGGAAATTCCGCTTCTGATGCGGATTTTGAAAGACGAACTCGATTTCAAGGATTTGGTTTCCCGCGTTCTTGCTTTTGATTACATCGGCGCACTCGTCGCGTCTTTGCTTTTTCCGCTTTTTCTCGTGCCAAAACTCGGACTTGCGCGAACTTCGCTGCTTTTCGGTATGCTTAATGCGGCAGTCGGCATTTGGGGAACTTGGCTTCTGCTGCCGTTGATTAAGAAAAACGTCAATCTTTTGCGCGTTCAAGGTTTTATCATCATTGGTCTGCTTCTTATCGCCTTTATCAAAGCTGATTATCTGACATCTTTAGCCGAAGACGCGCTTTTTACGGACAATATAATTTACGCGAAAAGTTCGCCGTATCAGCGTATTATTGTAACAAAAGGCAAAACGGGTTACGCGCTTTTTTTGAACGGCAATCTGCAATTCAACTCGTTTGACGAATACCGCTATCACGAAGCGTTGGTTCATCCCGCGTTTGCCGCGCTCAATGCAAATCCGAAGCGAATTTTGGTCTTAGGCGGCGGCGACGGTTTGGCATTGCGCGAGGTTTTAAAATATCCGTCGGTTGAAAGCGTAATGCTTGTTGACCTCGACCCTGAAATGACGAGACTTTCAAAAAATTTGCCCGTTTTGGCGGAATTAAATAAAAATGCGTTTGAAGATTCTCGCGTTTCGGTGGTCAATGCCGATGCCTTCGTCTGGCTTGATAATACGGAAATTGCGCCGTTTGACGTGGCGATTGTAGATTTTCCCGACCCGAATAATTTTGCACTTGGCAAACTTTACACGACGCGGTTTTATAATCTTTTAAAAGCGCATTTAAAGCCTGATTCAGCCGTTGCGATTCAAACAACTTCGCCTTTGATTGCGCGAAAATCTTATTGGTGCATTATTAAAACGCTCGAAGCCGCAGGATTTTCGGTCAAACCGTATCAAACAACCGTGCCGAGTTTTGGCATTTGGGGATTTGCTTTGGCTAAGTTAGAACCGTTTGAAACGCCCAAAAAATTGTCCGAAAACATTGAACGGAAGTTTTTGAACGAGCAAACATTCGTTTCAATGTTCGATTTTTCGGCGGACACTTCTCTGCCGAAAGATGAAGAAATCGAAATCAATCGGCTCGATAATCAATCTCTTGTTAGATATTACGAAGCTGAATGGCGGAGATTTGAATAAAATTTAGCCACGAATAACACAAATAACACGAATTATTTTTGTTTTTTATTCGTGCAATCCATATTATTCGCGGCTAAAAAATTATGAAATTTACAAGACGCGAAATTTTAACTGCATTTTTAGGCTTGCCTTTCGCGCTTTCGGCGTGTAAATCAAACTCTGAAACCTCTTCAATTGACGGCGAAATTGTCGGCGCGTCTGCAAATATCGGACATATTTTGCGTGAAAACAGAAACGTCGAAGTTCCCGCAAATAATTGGGAGAACCTCAAAGTTGCGATTATCGGCGGCGGCATTGCGGGTTTGAGCGCGGCTTGGAAATTTACAAGGGAAAATTTTAACGATTTTGTTCTGCTTGAATTAGAAAGCGCAATCGGCGGAACGGCGCGAAGCGGCAAAAACAACTTTATCGGTTATCCGTGGGGCGCACATTATTTGCCCGTGCCATTCAAGGAAAACACGGAATTGATTTCTCTGCTCGATGAAATGAATCTCACCGAAGGCAAAAGTCAAAACGGCGAAATTTTAATAAAAGAACAATTTCTCTGCCGCGAACCGGAAGAAAGAGTTTTTTATAAAGGTCGCTGGTATGAAGGTTTGTATCTGCGCGTCGGTGCAAGTCAAGAAGATTTGCGGCAACTTAACGAATTGAACAAACAAGTTGATTTTTGGGTGAATTGGCGCGACACGCGCGGCAAACGCGCATTTGTTTTGCCGATTGCAAATTGCTCAAACGATGCGGAAGTTACAGATTTAGACAAAATCACGTTTGCTGATTGGCTCAAGCAAAAAGGCTTTACTTCAGAAAGACTGATTTGGTATTGCAATTACGCTTGCCGCGACGATTACGGTTTGCGTCTTGAACAAACTTCCGCTTGGGCGGGACTTTTTTATTTCTGTTCGCGGGTGCGAAAATCGGGCGCGGAATCGCAATCTTTTATCACGTTTCCCGAAGGCAACGGGAAATTTGTCAATTTTCTGCACAACAAAGTAAAAGATAAAACGCGCCTCAAATCAATAGCCATTGAAATAATTCCAAACGAAAAAGGCATTGATATCACTTATCTGAATACGGAAACAAACGAGATACGCGGCATTCACGCGGAAAAAGTTATCTTTGCCGCGCCGATTTTTACGGCGAAATATCTGATTCGTGACTTCAAACAAAATACGCCCGATTTTGTAAAGGAATTTGAACACAACGCCTGGTTTGTGGCGAATCTTTTTCTGAAAGACAGACCTAAAAATCAATTTGCGAAAGATTTTCCGCTCGCGTGGGACAATGTTTTGTATGAAAGCAATTCGCTCGGTTATGTCAACGCGACGCATCAGAAGGGAATTGATTACGGGCAAGCCGTTTTCACCTATTATTTTCCGATGGCTGAAAAAGGCGGCAGGGCAAAACTTTTCTCTTTAGACTGGCAGGAATTAGCCGACATCGTTTTGTCGGATTTATCAATGGCGCATAAAGATATTCGCGCTTTAACCGAAAGAATTGATTTTATGCGTTGGGGACACGCGATGATTTCGCCGCGTCGGAATTTTATCTGGAACGGTTCGCGTGAAAAAGCAACCAAGCCATTTCGCAATATTCATTTCGCGCATTCTGATTTAAGTGGCATTGCACTTTTTGAGGAAGCGTTTTTTCACGGATTACGGACGGTTAGTGAGATTTTAATAGCAGAGCCGGCGGGCAGCGGCAGATAATCACGTTTCAGCCAACGATAAAAATGTTGTGTGTTTGAGCCTTTTAGAGCAAACAGCAACGCCAATGTAACGAGTTTTTTCTGCTCTTTGAGATAAAAATTACTAATTCGCACAATTTTCATTGCATCTTTTTTCATTTTCAGTCAAAATTCGCAAAACGCAGCAGTTACAACTTCCACAATCATCTTTCCGATATACGCAATTTTTGAATTTAGGATATTGAAAACTATGATTAAATCTTTATTACGCAAAAAATCTATTGCACAGATTCAAGCCGATGCCGCCGCCGGTTTTTCCGATGCGGAAACAATTCCGGGCGATAATGTAACTTTGCGCCGCTCGCTCGGTGTTTTCGATTTAACAATGCTCGGCATTGCCGCCATTATCGGCGCGGGTATTTTCGCCATGATTGGGCAAGCATCTTTTAATGGCGGTCCGGCGGTGATTTTGCTTTTTATTTTCGCGGCGATTGCCTGTGCTTTTTCCGCGCTGTGTTATGCCGAATTTGCCTCGAAAATTCCGATTGCGGGTTCGGCTTATACATATGCTTACGCTTCTTTCGGCGAACTTCTGGCGTGGATTATCGGCTGGGATTTGCTGGTCGAATATGCCATCGGCAACATCGCCGTCGCTATTTCGTGGAGCAGTTATTTTACGGGTTTACTGAGTTCGCTAAGAATTCCCGCGCTCGGCATTCCCAATGGCATCAACATTCCTTTATATTTCACGACTGATTACCGGACGGCAAGTTCCGGTTTTGCAGCTGTGCAGGAAGCCGTCGCGGGTGGCGCGACACTCGAAAGTTTGCAGGCGGCTTGCAAAGATGTCGGCGCGGCAATTGGCTGTGATAAAATTGACGCTTTTACGGCTTGGACAAACGCGCCGCAGATCGGCGGTTTGCCGATAATTGCAAATTTGCCCGCGCTGGGAATAGTTTTTATCATTACCTGTCTGGTTTATATCGGCATTCGGGAGTCGAAAACTGCTTCAAACATTATGGTTGCCATCAAGTTGGCAGTTATTCTGCTGGTTATCGTGTTGGGCGCGTTTTATATCAACACGGAAAATTGGAGTCCGTTTATGCCGAAAGGTTTCGGCGGTGTGATGAGCGGCGTGGCGGCGGTCTTTTTCGCTTACATCGGTTTCGACGCGCTTTCGACAACCGCCGAAGAATGTAAAGACCCGTATCGGGATTTGCCGCGCGGAATGCTGTATTCGCTCGGCATCTGCACGGTTCTTTACGTTATTCTCGCGCTGGTTCTAACCGGAATGGTCAACTATTCGCAATTAAATGTCGGCGACCCGCTGGCTTTCGTTTTCACGCAGCCGGGCAGCAATCTACCTTGGATTTCCGGTATTATCGCCGTCAGCGCGGTGATTGCAATTGCTACCGTTCTGCTTGTTTTCCAACTCGGACAACCGCGTTTATGGATGGCAATGAGCCGCGACGGACTTCTGCCGAAAGTTTTTTCTTCGATTCATCCGCGCTTTAGAACGCCTTGGTTTTCGACGATTTTGACGGGTTTGATGGTAGCGATTCCGGCGTTGTTTATGAATTTGTCGGAAGTTACGGAGCTGTCGGTCATCGGAACGCTGTTTGCTTTTGCGATAGTTTGCGCGGGTGTGCTGGTCAAAGATAAAGAATTTGCTGGGCAGAAACGCTATGTGCCGTATATCAATTCGCAATGGATTGTGCCTGTCGGTTTTGTCATTATTATGGCTCTAATTATTTATTTTAACGGCGACGCGGTGATAAACTTTTTTACCGATTTTACGCCCGCCAAAGGTGATTCAACACTTAATACATTTCTTCATAAAATTCCCTACTTTGTATTCATAATTTTCGCGTTGTTTATGACGGCTTTGAGTTTCGTTAAGCGATTGTCCTTGATTCCGGTTTTGGGCGTTATGTCCTGCACTTATTTGATGACCGAACTCGGATGGACGAATTGGTTTCGCTTCGGTATTTGGCTTCTCGTTGGCTTTGGCGTTTATTTCCTTTACAGTTATAAAAACAGCAAACTTCACAGGCGCGAAGAAGTTGCTGAGGCGTAAGCAGCAGGCAGTAAGCAGTTGGCAGTAGGCAGTAAGAAATTAACTTCTTACTGCCTACTGCCAACTGCTTACTGCTTTGGACATTTAAGACTCAAACCTAGTATTTTAATTGAATATGGAATATCCGTTTTGGGTTTGGATTTTTTTCTTTACAGTCGTTTTAATCGCGCTGTTTGTTGATGTCGGCATTGTCAACCGCACGGCACACACGCCGACGCGACGCGAAACTTTTGCGTGGAGTGCAGTTTGGATTTCGCTCGCGTTGCTCTTTAATATTTTCATTTTCTGGCAATTCGGCATTGAACACGCAAAATTATTTTTCACCGGTTATCTCATTGAATTATCGCTTTCGGTTGATAATCTGTTTGTCTTTCTATTGATTTTTACTTATTTCAAAGTTCCGAAAAAGTTTCAGCATCGCGTTTTGTTTTGGGGAATTATAGGTGCGCTAGTGATGCGAATGGTGATGATTTTCGCGGGCGCGGCACTGGTTGAACGCTTTAGCTGGATACTTTACATTTTCGGCGCGTTTCTCATTTATACGGGAATCAAAATGTTTTCCGACGATGACGAAAGTTTTCATCCTGAAAAAAGCTCGTTGGTTGCCTTCGTTACACGGTTTGTCCGCATCTCGAAACATTACGACGGCGATAAATTTATCGTTAATGTTGACGGCAAACGGACGGGAACGCTGTTGCTTCTCGTCTTGATTACCGTTGAACTGTCCGATTTGATATTCGCGGTTGATTCGATTCCGGCGATTTTTGGTATTACAACTGATAAATTTATCGTCTATACATCGAATATTTTTGCTATCTTAGGATTGCGGACGTTTTTCTTTCTGCTTGCGGGTTTGGCGGACAGGTTTCATTTTCTCAAATACGGCTTGGGATTTATCCTAAGTTTTGTCGGCGTGAAAATGCTCTTGCCACTTCTGGCGCAAGGCTTGATAATGGTAATGGGCGAAGGAAGCAATTCCGCTTTTGCCGGATTTTTGCAAAGATATTTACATCACGATTTTGAGCAAATATTTATTAATATCTCGCTTGGCGTTGTCGTCGGCGCAATTGCGCTTTCGATAATTTTCTCTCTGCTTTTTCCTCCCGCAAAAGAAATTAAAGAGTAAGATAATAAATGGCGGACAATAAAATTTTTCGGAGGCGAAACAAATCGCAAGTCTTAAATCCGGCAACTTAAAGCTGGAAATCGAAATCTGAAATTTTGAGTATTCGACATACACATTTCGAAGACAGACGCTCGGCGCAAAGCCTGAACAAACTAAAATTTGCGCTTGGCTTAACTTTTGTCTACATGCTGGCGGAAGCAGTTGGCGGTTGGCTGGCAAATTCGCTCGCACTGATTGCCGATGCCGGACATATGCTCACGGATGTCGGCGCATTATCTTTAACTTTAGGCGCGATTTGGTTTGCTTCGCGTCCGGCAACTTCAAAGAAAACCTTCGGTTATTATCGTCTGGAAATTCTCGCCGCGTTTGTTAACGGCATCGCGCTGGTTTTGATTTCGTTATGGGTGATTTACGAAGCATATCAACGTTGGCATACGCCGCAGGAGGTTAAAGGTTTTCAGATGACCGCAGTTGCCGTCGGCGGATTAATTGTCAATATCATTGCCGCATTTCTTCTGCACGGCGGACACGAACACGACCTTAATATGCGCGGCGCGTGGCTGCACGTAATCGGCGATCTGCTCGGTTCGGTGGCGGCGATAATCGCCGGAGTTTTGATTCTCGCCTTCGGCTGGATTTGGGCAGATGCGGCAACCAGCGTTTTGATAAGTTTGATTATAATTTTCGGAGCGTGGAATCTGATAAGAGAATCGGTCAACGTCTTGCTTGAAGGAACGCCCGCGCACATCAATTTAACGGCGGTTGAACAAATGATTTTGCAGACGGAAAATGTTGAGAATGTCCACGACCTTCACGTTTGGACAATAACTTCGGGAATAGAAGCCTTGAGCGTGCATATCGTTCATCAGGAAAGAATTGTGCAAGCCAAACTTCTGCAGGAAATTAGAGAAAAACTGCACGACGAATTCGGCATTGACCATTTAACGATTCAGTTGGAAACACTCGCCGACGAACAAGCGAACACACATCATTGTTTTTCGGGAGCAAATTGTTTTGCACCTGCGGAAATGTCCAAAGTCCAAAGTCCAATGTCCAAAGCCAATTAATTTATGGTTTCTCTTCTCTCTCTGCGTCCTCTGTTTCATCTGTGGTAAATTTCTTTTATGCCAACAATGAATCTCGGTTACGGAAAAACTTTTATAAATTTTGAGTATGACGAAAACAAATTTGATATTTTAGGCAAAACAGATTTTAAATCTGCCCTGACAGATGTCGAAATCGGCGAAAAATTGGATAATCCGATTGATGAACAACCAGTTGAAGAAATTGTCAAGCCAAGTGAAACGGTCTTAATCGTCGTGCCGGACGCAACCCGCCAAACAGCAAGCGGTCAGATTATAAATTTAATGGTTCGCCGTTTAATTGCCGGTGGCATAATGCCTTTCGACATCCGCATAATTTTTGCCACAGGCATTCATCGGCAAGTTACGGAAGACGAAAAACAAACGATTCTCACGCCGTTTATCGCGCAGCGCATCAAAACTTTAGAGCATAATCCGCGCGATTTGGCACAGATTGTCCGGCTTGGCGAAACCGAAAACGGCATCCCAATTGAGCTAAACTGCGCTTTGATTGAACACGACCATATTATAATTGTCGGCGGCATCACGTTTCATTACTTTGCGGGTTTTACGGGCGGACGAAAACTTATTTGTCCGGGTTTGGCTTCGACGCGGACAATTTCCGCCACGCATAAATTAGCTTTTGATTGCGAAACAGAGTCAAGGCGCGAAGGCGTTGACACGGGTATTTTAGACGGAAATGCCGTTCACGAAGCGTTTATGGAAATTGTTCGGAAACTTCCGCCGTCGTTTTCGGTTAATACAATCGTGGACGACCAAGGCAAAGCAGTTGATTTATTCTGCGGCGATTGGGTTTCGGCGCATCGAAAGGCGTATGAGTTTTATGCTTCAGAACATACAATTGAAATTGCTGAAAAGCGCGATTTAGTTATCGCAAGCTGCGGCGGTTTTCCGCACGATATAAATATGATTCAGGCGCACAAGGCTCTCGATATGGCTTCTCGCGCTTGCAAAGACGGCGGCACGATTATCTTTTTGGCGGAATGCGCTGATGGCTTAGGGAGAAAAGATTTTTTATCGTGGTTTGATGCGGAAGATTCAAGTGCTTTAGCCGAAAGACTCTGCGCTAACTACCAGGTCAACGGGCAGACGGCGTGGAATTTATTACGCATCGCCGAAAGATTTAACGTCCAAATCATCACTTCCTTAAACGAAAGCGAAATGCGTCCGATGCGCCTTCACAAGACGCGATCTTTTGATGATATTTTGTCGGGAATCGATAAGAACGCGAAAGGATATGTTTTGCCTTTCGGAGCGAAGTTTTTAACAAGCATCTAACGGCGGAGTTGACGGGCGCGAAACCGCTAGCGACAAACTGAAATTTAACTAGAAGCTATCTCAAAAATACGCACGAAACGTTTAGAGTCCACGCAGAGAGCGTGTCTTCCGCCGCGCTTGGCGGGCGGAGCAAACTAAAGTTTGGACTCTGAACGCTTGAAATTTATTTTTGAGATAGCTTTTAGTGATGTTTTAACAACGTCGCTTGTTTCGTGCTCGCGTCCAAGGACTTCCTGCTCTGTCCGTCGAGCTGCCTGCGGCTTCAAAATAGCTAAAATAAAACCCTGAAAATAAACATGCAATTCTCTTGCATAAATCGTATGTTTCTGTTAAACTTTTTGGCACATTTGTTAGACATTCTTGGATTCACTTGCCGCAATAGTCGGCGAAGCAATAGATAAACCGAAACAATTATAGACAAAACATCCGTCAAAGATGACGACGGATGAAGGAGGATTATGAAAAGACATTTATTGAAATTATTCAGCACGATTGCAGTGTTGACATTTATATCTTTTTTAATTTTAGCTGCGAAGATCAGCCCGGTAAACGCTCAAACGCAAAAGAAGCCGACTCAGGTTGCAACCACGTCGAACGTTAAAATTCGACAGAAGATGACATCCGGCGGTAGCGATCGAGCGATGGAGACGGTCATCTACGTCAAGGGCGCGCGGATGCGCAACGAAATGCTTAGCAGCGGTATGGCGATGATGACAGTTCGGCAGTGCGACCTCAAGCGCACACTCATGATTAACGATAAGACCAAGACTTATTTGATTACCCCCGATGGAACAGGTGCCGCCGGTCAGGGACTGGGAACGGACGGAAGCGGAGTTGCTTCCACTGCCGCATCGAACGCGCAGCCAAAGGAAACGCGACGCGGCGGCATCGTCAACGTCACCAGCACCGTCACCGATACGGGCGAGCGCAAACAGATGTTCGGTTTCACTGCGCGCCATATTAAAACTTCGACCGTGATAGAAGCTAGCCCGGAGGCGTGCAACAAAGGAAATCACAAGTCAGAAACCGACGGGTGGTATATAGATTTTCAATACGATTTCGATTGCCCTGAACAGAAAAAAATTGACACCGCGCCGCCCGTTCAGACGCGACCTGATTGTGAAGACGAAATTCGCACAAAGACAATCGGCACGGCGAAACTCGGCTTCCCCGTTTCCGTGACCACCACTATCTATGATTCTAACGGCAAGACTAACACTGTCACACAGGAGGTAGTGGAGCTATCGAGAGAGCCGCTTGATGCCTCGCTATTCGATGTGCCTGCAGGATACGCGCTCGCCAAGAACTATCAAGAACTTTACGGTATGAACGATACGACATCCCAAAGCGGCGGAAGCCGAACAAATAGCAACGCAGCGACCGGAACTTCCGGCGCAGCGATTTCTTCTGCGGCTGCCACGCCGGCAGGCTTTGTCGCAGCCAACGCGCCGAAGAAAGAAGGCGCGGTGCGTATCGGCATCCTTATGCCGAAGGCGCAGATGAGCGCGGGCGATGCGGCGCAAGCAGCCGAAGCTGTGCGCAACACTTTTGCCAGCTATCTCAATGGTCCAAATGTAGAAGTTGTCGCGCTCGCCGCCCGTTTGCCTTCGCAAGCGTTAGAAGAAGCCAAACAGAGTCAGTGTGATTACGTTCTTTCTGCTTCTCTGACGCAGAAGAAGGGCGGAGGTGGAGGAATGTTCGGCAAGGCTTTGGGCAATATCGCCAGTTCAGCAATAGTACACTTACCCGGCGGCAGCACGGCGGGCGGAGCGGCGGCGCGCTCCGCAACAATCACCGGCGTTCATACGGCAGCCAGCATTTCCGGCTCTATCAAAGCCAAGGATGAACTCACGCTTGAGTACAAGCTGGAAGCGACGGACGGGGCGAAGCCGGGAGTGGCAAACACAGCGAAAGCGAAAGCCAAGTCGGACGGTGAAGATGTTTTCACGCCGCTCGTCGAAAGGGCTGCTCAAGCGATTATAGACGCGGTAATGAAAAAGTAAATCTGTCTATTGTGTGAGATTCAAACCGAAACGATTTGCAGATGAGATTGCTAAGGCTTTCGGTCAACTCACACGAAAACCCCTTTATGCGAAGGCACTTTTCTAATCAGACGAGTGCCCTTCTATTAATTTTTTTAATGTCCGCCAAAGATTTGCGCGGCGAGAAGGAGAAAGTCAAATGCGAAAGCTCAAGCGAACAAAGCGTGTAGCTCAGTTGAGCTTGGTGCTTATCAGTTTAATACTAAACCAACTTGCGGCAGCCGGTCAGACTCGCCGAGCGGGAGTTCCAATCGGGAAGCCGCAGCCTCCGGCGAAACCCTCCGTCATAGAATCGCGTGCCGATGGCAAACCAACTGCGCTCTTATCTTCGGCGAAAAACGAGAAAATGGCTGCGCCCTTTAATAGCGGCAAACTGCCGGAGCCTCTGCGAAAACCATCGGGCAGCATTGATGAAATGGCAGCCGCTTTAGCCAAACAGGTTAGTGCGCGCGATGAACAATCCGTGCCGGCGCTGCTAACCGCAATCTTGACGGCAGGCTTCGGACTGCGTGATCGTGACGGAAGCGTTCTGCAAACCGTTCAGCCCGGTCAGGGGCTTGCCTTCAATGCATGGGAAGTGGCGGCGATGGCGAAGATGTACGGCGAAAGTAGAAGCGTGCAGCTGACATACTTGACCGACGGGCTGAAGTCAATACCTGAACTAAAGCAAACGCCGCTCGACACGGTATTGCTTGACGGGATTCGCAAACACGCGCAGGGCGATCAACCGTTGCTGCGATTCTGGGCACGGTTTATCGTCGAGTTGGGGCGTCAACAAGACAAGCCTTACGACATTTTAGGTGCGGTAGACCCGAAGAGCGTTCGCCTTGACGCAATTCAGTCCGCGCTCATTTTGCGGCGACTCATTGGCGACTTTTACGGATTCGCGGAGCGCGGCAAGCAAGCATCCATTGATTTCAGTGTAGATGATCTGCTCGGCGTGGGCGCGCGACCGGCGTGGATAGATGGAAAGCAGCAGACACCGCTTTTTATTCGCGCGAGTTGGAGCGGATACGATTCTCCGCAATTCGTAAAAGTGCGCGTGCCGAAATCGGTGATACGGACATCACAAGGCAGCCCGTGCGGGTCGCTGGGTACAGGCGATGCGGCAACAATTCTTGATGCCGCCGCAACCGTAATCACGAGCGGATGGGGCGGGTTGCTCGGTCTCGGTCAACCAGGGGGCGGTGCTGAAAAATACGGCAAGTTCCTTAACATCGCCAATATTATTCTCGCGTACGCCGAATTCATTGCGACCTACGCCGCGCTCGAAACCGAAATCACCGTCGAGAATTCGCCGCTCGTCCGCACCAAGAATTCCAGACCGGGCGAGCGACGACAACTAACGGCGACAGTTAAGATGAACACGGGCGGATGGGACAATATTAACTGCCTCCGTACGGCCCTGAACGTGGCGACGGGGCTGGATTTTAGTCTAATCAAAGACGGATCGCTCGAAGGTGTTGAAGTGAATTGGAACTTAAACGAGGGCGGTGCGGGCGATTCTTACAGCAACAGGACGGGTGCAACCAGCAAGCACCAGATTGTCGGCTTCGCCGGCAACAACAGTCCGCGAATACAGAGTGCAGGCACTAATGCTGGTATCGCTGGCAGGGGCGGCACTCCCGTCGGCAATCTGACCAGAACCAAGACCAACAGTGAAGGAAAGGCGCAAATCTATCTTGAAGGCAGCCCGAAGATACCTTATGTCGTAGAGCCTGCGGCGACCGTGATGAAGCAGGCGATTGTTAGCACCACAATCAAAATGAAGGGTGGCGATATTAAAGGCGATGCGGTTGACGTGATGGGGCAAGCCATGGGCGGCGTATCCGGTCTCGTCACGATGCCGTTGGAGTTGCTCTACCGAACCGATTGGGCTTCGAGCGGTTATCTCGTCGTCCCCGTGGAGGATCACGAGTCGTGCACCGGACAGTGGCGCGGCACAATCACTTACACAAGCAAGTATAAATACGCGGGTTCGGGTGAGGGAGCAAACAACAAATCTTATTGGAACGAAGAAGTAGATTACACGGCAACCATCGAACTGAGCGACAAAAGGGATGAGTACGGAAAACCACTGGCTTTTGTAAAAGCGCAAGCAAGCGAAATCAGAGAACGAGGCGGGCAAGGCATCACAGGTTGCTACAGGATAAACAACCAGCTTCAAAAGGTCTCCGGGACCGCGGAAGATACAGCAAGCGTCACGGTGAGCGTCCGCCCGGACGGTCGCTACGGTTTGTCTTACTCATTGCCTCTCGTCCTTGCTTCCGGCACATATACGGTTACCGGCAGGCGCGGAGGGACTTGCAGAAATCCGTTTGACCGCCCCGTGAACCAGAACGATCCTATCAAAGATCACAAAATCTCGCCTGGGTTTGCCATAGATGAAGGCGGGATGATTGACCCGAAAAGACCGAACGTACTGGCGGGGAGCAAAACCGTCACCAAAGAATGGCAGCGCGACGGTCAGGCGACGGTTACGGTTAGTTGGAATCTAGTGAGCTGCGGAAGACGATGAAAGGATACATGTGATAAAAAGCAGAAAAGCTTAGAATACAAAAGTCCCTTTATTAAGCCGTTTTCCCAGACCACTTCCCCGGTCGAATGGAGCGTCAGCCCAGAAGCTCTATACATAGAAGGTATGGTTGACCCCAAGAACCCAAACGTGCTGAAAGGAAGTAAGACCGTAACTTTTCCCGAGCGCAACGGAACAAAGACAGGCACTCTCACTTGGAACTTAGTTCGTTGCGGAAGATAGTGAGGACAGAAGTTACATCAGTAAGCTGACATATCCGCTCCGTAAATCATCCTTCCCGGTCGCTAACGCCTAAGGGCGGAAACAGGCGCAGCTTAACATCGAACATTATGCAACTAATGACAAATGTTCGATATTAAATGCGAATGCGCCCTCGCGTCCAATGACTTGTTAGCTGTCACGCCCAGCTAAAAACATATTTAACTGAAAAACGCCATAATTGCTAAATGTAAATCCGAGAAGATATTTCTTTGCGAAGTTATTTACCCCAGGATGGGTTTCGACCATTTTTTACTAACAGCCGTAAATCTTTACCGTCCGTTCTGACCAACCACAAATCAACCGCTTCGTCGTCGCGCGATTTGGCGAGTTCAAAAACTATCCAACGTCCGTCGGGCGAGATGCTCATAACGCCGATGAAATACTCTTTGAAATCCGTTACCTATGTCCTTTGTTTGGTCGCTAAGTTATATCTGAAGATGATTCCCGCGCTTTATCCCGGGTCGGAACTTGAAAAGCTAAAACCGGAGCCGTCCGGCAACCAACGCAAATCTTCCAGAAGCTGGTACTCGTCATCTCCGAAGGATGTGAGTTTTTCGCCCGGATGCTTGCCGCCCTCGGTCGCCTGATAAATGCTCCACTCGTTACTCTGACCAGCGCCGTAAATGATTTGATTAGCCAAAGCTTTTGGCGGGAGCTACCGTGTCAAAATTAATTGTTGAAAGATTATTTGAGACGGCGGTAAATTCCGCCCGGTCGGGAAACGAAACAAAATCGGATTGCGCGTTGATGACAACGCTCAAACAAAGCGACGTCAAGAATAACAACCGGACAAAAATGAACTTTTGGAGAAAATTGTTCTTTTCAGCTGCAGGTAACTGACAAATTCTACCGAGCAAGCAATTTTTAATCACACTCATAATTATTAATTAAAAATGAAATCAGAAATCCATTCAACCGATTTTAGCACAAATACCACAACTGTATGCAGCTTTGAACAGAAAGATAGCTAACGACCGAGTTGACGTGGGGCGAAACCGCCACTAAGCCCGCTTGAATTTAACATGCAACGCGATAAGAAAGTAGCTGTTTCGCGCTTGCGTCCAATGATTTGTTCGATGCAGCGTTATCTTTAATGCTCGTTTTTTAAGGCTATTTAACTGCTAAATTTCTGTTTTTTAATTTACTTTTTGATAAGATACCGCAGAGAATAAGGATTGAATAAACTATCTGCCCAATTATAAATCTGTAAAACGCTATGTAAGCTAAAACAGTCATTTCGCAGTCTCTACAACTAGGAAGCAAACCTTTTGTTATCAGATAACCCGCCAAATATACATTCCAAGCAATAACTATGTTAATTAGATACAGAGATTCATTGAGAGAAAGTGTACCCAGCGCAAAGAATAGGCTGAATATAGTTAGAACAAAAGCAAGCGTAATTGATATTGGGATTGAATACTTGTGATTCATATAATCACAATAATACACCCTATTTAGTACTTATATTTTTGACGGATTGTATCAAAAACTTCGTATTCGACAATTTCTTTAACGTTATTGCGAAAGCATCGAACTTTAGTATTATACCGACTAGCTTTCCAGATAATTCCACTTTAAATCAGATATTTTCCAATTATAAACTGAACAATATAATTCCGTTGAATAAATTAAACGGAATACCTTTCCACTGAAAATTTATTTGCTTTTCTTCAATTCAAAAGTCCGCGCAATCGAATCGGTTTGGTTGCGAATCGAGCGCAGTTTATCGCGTAAGCCGTCAAAACGTAGAATGTAAACGGTTGCGTCGCCAGCTTTTAGAAAATAAAATCTGCCGCTCATTGCTTTGCCGGAACGGACGAATTCGTAATTGAAAACCTTGCCGCTGAGCGAGCCTCTAAAATCTTCTTCTTTTCCGGCAACATAACCGGGCAGAAATTGGAGTTTCTGCTCTTCGTCGCGGATTATGTCCGAAAGCAGCTCGCCTGATTTAACCGACAGTTTGCGGATTTCGAGATGCCCGTCGGCGCGGTCGCCATAGACGTATTCGACATTCGGAATCGTCGGCGAAGGTTTGAAGGTCATTTTCCAACCTGCTTCCGGCAAATCAAATGTGTATTCGACATTCGCATCGCTGAAGGTTTCGCTTTGGGCAAATGCCGAAACCGTCAACAACAAACCGATAAGGACGGAAAATAAAAAGGGGAGTTTTGTTAATTTCATATTGGTATTTCCTTTTATCGCATTAGATAATTATTGATATTTTAACTTATTTTTAGGGAATTTGCTAAATTTTAGATGCGGCTTTGTCATTTGTCCGTTGTCCTTAGTCCTCTGCGCGTTAAAGCACGAATAACAATGAACAAAAGACAATGGACAAAGAGCAACGATATTTTTTCGCCCTTTTTCGTTTTCTCTGCGTCTAAGTTACCAGAACTCTTTGGGAAGTTTCAAAGCAATTATAAATTGTTTGAGGTAAAATCAATGAAAGACAAATTTTCTTTAATTCACAAAATATCGGCGTTTCTGATGATTTTTGCAATGGTCGCGCCATTTTTTACAGTCAGTGTAACCGCGCAAATGATGCAAAAGACAAGCACGAAATCATTAACCGAAGAACAAAAAGTCCGGCACGTGCTTAATCGTTTGGGATTCGGTGCGCGTCCGGGCGATGTCGAAAAGGTTAAAGCAATGGGTTTGAAGAAATATATTGAACAACAGCTTAATCCGTCTTCGATAAACGATGCGGCGGCGGAAGCAAAAGTTAAAAATCTGGACGTTTTGAAATTGTCCAATGAAGAACTTTTTGCCAAATATCCGGCTCAGAAAGCGGTTCTGCAAATAGTTGCGAGAGAAAACGGTTTGACCAAAGGCGATTTAGCGCAGCTCAAAGCCAAAAACAAAAATAAAGGCGACGAAATGTCTAAAGACAATGGCGCAATGATGGCGGACGGAAAAGATAAGGAAAAAGATGCCGCGCAAATGAGCGATATTGACCGCCGGAAGTTTCAGCAGGAAGTTGCGGAAATCTATCAAAAGTATGAGTTAGGTCGTCCGCAACAAATCACGCAGCAGCTAGCTGCTTCGCGCATTATGCGGGCGGTTTATTCGGAACGCCAACTCCAAGAACAAATGGTTGATTTCTGGACGAACCATTTCAACGTCTATGCCAACAAATCAGCAACAAAATGGTTTCTGCCAGAATATGACCGCGACGTGATTCGTCCGAATGCTTTGGGAAACTTCAAAGATTTGCTTCTGGCAACGGCGAAAAGTCCGGCAATGCTTTATTATCTCGACAATTTTCAATCGGTTTCGCCGAATATGCAGATGAACGCCGGACGCGGCGGAAACGAGCGTAATCGGCAAATGCAGAGCGGTCAACCAAATCCGCAGCGGCGCGAGCAAATCAAACAGCGTTACGGCTTAAACGATGCAGAACTCGACGCGCGGTTAAAGCAAAATCAGCAACGACAAAAGCAAGGACAAAAAATGAAGCGCGGCATCAACGAAAATTACGCCCGCGAGATTATGGAACTGCACACTTTGGGCGTTGACGGCGGTTACACGCAGAAAGACATCGGGGAAGTCGCCCGCGCTTTTACCGGCTGGACAATTATTGACCCGCGCGGCTATCGCAATGCGGCTGCAAAAATGGAAAATGACGACCAAAACAAACGCGGAAATCGTTTGGCGCGTTTGATGGGCTTGCCCGAAGACGCACAAAGCGGAACTTTTTACTTTAATGAACGCGCTCACGACGGCGGCGAAAAAATTATTCTCGGTCAAAAAGTCAACGAAGGCGGAATCAAAGACGGTTTGAAGGTAATTGATATTCTTGTCAATAATCCGGCAACCGCGAAATTTATTGCCCGCAAATTAGCGGTCAAATTTGTCAGCGATAATCCGAGCGATGCACTTGTCGGTCGCGTGGCGGAAGCGTTTCACAATTCAAAAGGCGACATTAAAACAACACTTCGCGCACTTTTCACCGACAAAGAATTTTACACGGCGCAAAATTACCGTGCCAAAATTAAAACACCGTTTGAACTCGTTGTCAGCGCAATTCGCACCGTCGGCGCGGACACTAACGGCGGACAAGTGCAGGCGATGTTGGTAAAAATGGGCGAGCCGCTTTACGGTTACATCGCGCCGACCGGCTACCCGGATGTGGCAGAAGATTGGGTAAATACGGGCGCGCTGCTCGAAAGAATGAATTTTGCCGTCGCGCTTGTCAGCAACCGGATTCGCGGAACACGGGTTGATTTGTCAAAATTCCAAGCAGCCAATAAGCAGGAAATTCTTAACAAAGCGATTGGCGGAATTTTGGACGGCGAAATTTCACCAAACACGAAAGCGATGCTTTTGAAACAGATTGACCAACCGTTGATTGAACCAAAATTGGACGACACCGGCGAAGCAATGGTGGAAAACACCTCGATGCAAGTCGGACAAGGCGGCAAACGCAACCGGCAAAACCGTCAAGCGCAACTGCTTCCGCCAAGCGGCAATCCCGAAGTTTTCAAAGCCGTCGGTTTAATTCTCGGTTCACCTGATTTTCAACGACAATAGATAAAAGTGAAAAGTGATAGGTGAAAAGTATTTAAGGGTAAAATTTAAGAACAGTCTAATTTACTATTTATTTTAAATTTAATCTGGATTTTAAACCTTATTAATGACTAATACTATTCTTCACTTTTCACTTTGTCTTCCCCTTGATACAAATCTTTCTTACTGAAACCTTTTTTCTTTACCTTTCGCAAAAACGTTCGCAAATCGCTGTCGGCTTTGGTAAGCAATCTTCTGACGGTTTGTTCGGGACGCGCTTGAAAATATGTAACGTGCGTCGTTTCGTAACCGTTTGGCGAATGCGGCGAAAAATAATAGTTGGAAATGCAGCAGCGCACGCCGTCAACTTTTACCTCATTGACCGAATGCCAGGACTTATCATTGGTTGACATAAGAACAAGGCGGTTGAACAGGCTGGGAATTTCAATACTTTCGGTTACGTCTTCGTTCCAGAGTTCGAGATTTCCGCCGTTTTCCGTTTTCCAATCGGGCGAAATGTAATAAAGCAAATTCAAAACGCGATAATTTTTCTGCTCGTAATCGTGTGAATTATCGAGATGCGGATTGAGGAAATGTCCTTTGGTCATCGCGCTGATGCCGCCCGCGTAAAGATGCGGGTCGCCTTCAACATTTTCAAATCCGGTAATTTTTGAAACGACATCAATCACTCTTTCATCCTGAAATGCAAAAGTTATATCGGAAATCAGCGAATTAAATTTGTCCAGAGTTTTCGAGGTGTATTTTTTCTCGCGGAAACTGTCAAGCAGTCGCATTTCGCTAAAAGGCGGAAAGACAACGAAAAATTGCCGTGCAACGTCTTCCGGCAAAAGATTGTCAATTGTTGCAAACCGAGTTTTAATGCCTTTATCGGTTAGAAAGTCCGCTCGAATCTCATCAGCACCGTTTTCAAGGCGTTCAACAATAAAATTTACAATTTCTTCTCGCATATTTGAATTTTAATTTACAATGGATAAATCTCAAAGGACAAGAGTTAAAAATAAAAACGACCAAACGTCGTGCTTGCGCGTCTAAAAAACAGCTAGAATTATTAGCCGAATATTTTTCTAATTTTGAGGTTAAGCACTTATGGACAGAAGATATTTTTTGAAGTCAAGCGGAATTGGGTTGGCAAGTTTTGGTTTGATGAGCGTTGCGCCGAATTTTTTACATCAATTTGCCAACGCCCAGACTTTGACGGGCAGTTACGGCAAAAAGAAAGTTTTAATTACGATTTTTCAACGCGGCGCGGTTGACGGACTGAATATGGTTGTGCCTTACGGCGAAAGCGAATACTACGATTTGCGGCGCACAATTGCCATCCCGAAACCAAATCAAACGGACGGAGCAATAAACTTAGACGGATTTTTCGGGCTGCATCCATCGCTCAAGCCGTTTGAAAGTTTTTGGAAAAACAAACAGCTTGCAATTGTGCATTCAGCCGGTTCGCCCGACAACACGCGCTCGCATTTCGACGCGCAGGATTATATGGAATCAGCCACGCCGGGCGTGAAATCTACCAAAGACGGCTGGCTCAACCGCGTGCTGCAAACGAAAGTTGAAAAAGACGCTTCGCCGTTTCGCGCCGTCGCATTAAATCAACAAATTCCGCGCAGCCTGATGGGACGCGCACCGACGATTGCGATGACCAATCTGACGGATTTCGCCATCAATGCAGGCGCGTATACCAGCTCTGTGCAGGGCGGTTTTGAAGGCATCTGGCAGCAAAAAGCAACCGACAGTTTAGGCGACACGGGCAAAGAAACTTTTGAAGCGGTTAATTTTCTGAAAAGAGCCAATCCCGCGCAATATAAAACCAATAATGGCGCACAATATCCAAATAGCCAGCTTGGACGCTCGCTTTTGCAAATCGCCCAGTTAATAAAAGCCGGAGTCGGTCTGGAAGTCGCGTTTGCCGAAACCGGCGGTTGGGATACGCATTCCGGCGAAGGCGGCGCACGCGGTCAACTTGCCAATCTGTTGCGCGATTTCGGTCAATCAATCGCCGCGCTTGCCGCCGATTTGGGCAAACAAATGGATGACGTTGTTATTTTGACAATGTCTGAATTCGGCAGAACCGCCCGCGAAAATGGCACGCGCGGAACTGACCACGGACACGCCAACGCGATGTTTGTTTTGGGAAATTCAGTCAAAGGCGGAAAGGTCTACGGCGATTGGAAAGGTTTGAAATCCGACCAACTCAACGAAGGACGCGACCTCGCCGTAACAACTGATTTCCGCGATGTGTTTGGCGAAGTTGCATATAAACATCTCGGCAACAAAAATCTTGATAAAATCTTTCCGAATTATTCGGCAAACACGGGCAAATTCAGAGGATTTCTTGGTTAATTATCCGGGAAACAAAAATTAAAAAATAAAAAGCCGTTCTTCGCCGCCTGAAGGACGGCTTTTTATATGCAATTTCAATTTGACGTTTGCCGGTCATTTGCGCTTAATCTGTTTTAATGTTTAAAACGCGCAGCAGCCAACTCGAAAGAATAGACACGGGCGATTATACGCCGGAAGAATATGACCGATTTTTGCGCGAAATCAGTTTTGTTAATCGGTTTGCGGGCGACAGTCGGGCATTGCAGAAAACACTTTTGCGCGAAATTGAACGCGAAAATCTGCAAACATTTTCCGTGTTAGATGTCGGCGCAGGTTCGGGCGAACTGCTTCGCACGATTGCCAAATTTGCGCGGAAACAAAAACGGAAAGCAAATTTGTTCGGTTTAGAATTAAATCCGGTTTCTGCCAACGCAATTTTAAAAGAGTCAAAAATTTACAAAGAAATTCGCGCTGTGCGCGGCGACGCGCTGAATTTGCCGCTTGCCGACAACTCTTTTGATTACGCGATTTGTTCGCTTTTTACACATCATTTTACTGATAAAAAAGTCGTGCAGATTTTGTCTGAAATGAACCGCGTTTCGCGTCGCGGCACTTTTGTTATTGACCTTCATCGCCACCGAATTGCTTATCTGTTTTACAAAGTTTTTTGCGCGGTTTTCAGAATCAGTCCACTTGTCCGCCAAGACGGTTCACTTTCGATTTTGCGTTCTTTTAAAGTGAGAGAACTCGCAAAACTCGGACGCAAAGCGCAGCTTGAAAATGTTTCGGTTGAAAGACATTTTCCGTTCCGATTAGTGTTAAAAACCAAATTATAAATGCGGCAAACTTGTCGAAACAATTTTCTCTTTTTCAACCTTCGGCGCGTCCGGCGTAAAATCTTCGCCCGGATTGATAAACAGATTTTTCTCTAACTTGTATTGTTTATCGTATAGTTGGCGATAACGTCCGTTTAAAACAAGCAATTCGTCGTGCATTCCGCTTTCGACGATTTCGCCTGCTTCGACAACCAGAATGTTGTCCGCGCTTCGGATAGTTGAAAGACGATGCGCGATGACAAAGGTTGTGCGACCTTTTCGCAGAGTGTTTAAGCCTTCCTGAATCATTTGTTCGCTTTCTGAATCAAGACTCGAAGTCGCTTCGTCCAAAATTAAAATTTTCGGGTCGGCAAGCAATGCCCGCGCAATTGCAAGGCGTTGGCGTTGTCCGCCGGAAAGTTTTACGCCGCGCTCACCGACAATTGTTTCATAACCTTTTTCAAATTTTTCGATAAACTCGTCGCAGTAAGCAATGCGGCAGACTTCTTTGATTTCGGCAAAACTCGCCTGCGGATTGGAAAATCTGACATTTTCCAAAATCGTGCCGTCAAAGAGAAAATCATCCTGCAAAACCACGCCTAAATAGCGGCGGTAATCGCGCAGTTTTATTGTTTGTAAATCTTTACCGTCAACTAAAATTCTGCCTTTGCTCGGCTGGATAAAATTTAAAACCAAGCTCAAAATTGTTGACTTGCCCGAACCGCTCGAACCAACTAATGCGGTTGTCGTTCCGGCTGGTGAATCAAAAGAAATCCCGCGCAAAACGGGCGTGTTTGCTTCGTATTCAAAATAGACATCTTCAAACGTGATGCCGCCTTTGATGTCGGGCAAAGGTTGGCGCGCTTCGTCCTCATCATCTTCGGTTGTTTTGCCGAGAACCTCGCGGATGCGGTCAAGTCCGGCAAGCGCGTCAGTGATTTGTGTTCCGATTGAGGTCAGTTCGACAATTGGAAACGCCATCAAACCCGTAAAAAAGATATACATAAAAAGGTCGCCGATGGTCATTGTCCCGCTCATAACAGAATTTCCGCCGATAATAATCATCACAACGCTGATTGCGCCGATAATCAATGAAGAAAATGCGGTAATGGCGGAAACGCCCGTCATTGATTTGGCGACGTTTCGCAAAAGTTTGTGTGCGCCGCGGGCAAATGTCAGTTCTTCGCGCTTTTCCGCCGTGTATGCTTTGACAATTCGGATTCCGCCCAAACTTTCGCCTAATCTTCCGGTAACTTCCGCATTGATAACGTTTCGCTCACGAAAAATCGGGCGCAGTTTTTTGAAAGCATAAGCCAGAACGCCGCCGAACGCCGCGAGAACAAGCAGCGTAACGCTCGTTAAACGCCAGTTGATATAAAACAAAACGCAGACGGAAATTCCCGCCGTAATGACGCTTCCAACTAATTGAACCAAACCTGTTCCGACCAGATTGCGGATGCCTTCCGCGTCGTTCATAATCCGCGAAATAAGCTGCCCGCTTTGCGTCGAATCAAAAAAGGAAATCGGAAGTTTTTCGATTTGCGTCTGCACACGCTTTCGCATTTCGGTAATCGCCCGTTGCGCCGCGATGCCGAGAATCTGCGTCAGCGCAAACGATGTCAGAGCTTGAATCAGCGTCGAAATTCCAACCGCCAGCGCAATCCATTTGAGCATCTCAAAATGCTGTTTGGTGATAACTTCGTCAATCAGATATTTTGACGACGCAGGCAGAACAAGTCCTGCCAAACGGCTCAAAATCATCAAAACGCCGCCAAGCGCCAGCCGCCAGCGATAATTCCAAATCAAAACCTTGGCTTCCTGCCACGCGCTTGCGTAATTCACTTTTTTCTTTTTCTTGTCTTCATCCGCCATTGTTTGATTATATCAATTTGATATTTTTTTTCGTCTGCCAAAGCAAATAGTTTTGTTTATTTGAATTGTCTTGATAAAATTAATTAAACAATTACGGGAGATTTATGTCTGATTTGAGCAACGCAGAAATTTATCCTAGTTTGCCGCTTGTCGAATGGCAAGACACCAACGACACGCTTCATTTGTGGTTGCAGATTGTCGGCAAAATTCGTCTGGAACAAACGCCGATGGTTAACGAGTGGTGGAATACGACGCTTTATGTTTCGCCGCACGGTTTGACGACTTCAGCGATGCCGTATAAAAACGAATCGTTTGCGATTGATTTTGATTTTATCAATCACGGGCTAATCATTCGGACGAGTTTTAACGATGGATTTACATTCAAACTCGAACCAATGTCGGTAGCTGATTTTTATAACAAGTTGATGAGCAAACTGAAATCAAACGGCATCGAAGTTGAAATAACGGCAATTCCCGACGAACTCGAAAACCCAATTCCGTTTGCCGAAGACACGACGCACGCTTCTTACGACGCGGAATATGTTCATCGTTTTTGGCGAATTTTGATGAAAGTTGACCAGATTTTCAAAGAATTTCGCTCGCACTTTATCGGCAAATGTTCGCCCGTCCATTTCTTTTGGGGCAGTTTTGATCTTGCCGTTACGCGCTTTTCCGGTAAGGACGCGCCGCCGCGCGAAAACGCTGACCGCATCACGCGCATCGCTTACGACCGGGAAGTTATCAGCCACGGCTTTTGGACGGGCAAAGGCTTTGGCGAATCCGCATTTTATGCTTACGCCGCACCCGAACCAAAAGGCTTCTGCGATAAAAAAGTTTGCCCTAATGCGGCTTTTTATTCAAAAGAAATGGGCGAATTTCTCTTAAAATATGAAGACGTTCGCCAATCGGAAAATCCCGACCAAGCGATTTCGGATTTTATGCAAACGACTTACGAAGCAGGCGCGGATTTGGCGAATTGGGACAGAGAGAATTTGGAAATTAATTGGAGTGAAGTTTTGAAAGATAAATAGAGGTTGATGATGAATCTATTATTAATAGGACTTTCTCAAAAATGCTGCAAGCCCGGACGAAGTGTCGAGTGTGATTTTCGCCCGGGCTTGCGGCATTTTTGAGAAAGTCCTATATTTTCAAACACCTACGGATTGTTATACAATTGGATGAATAACAGCAACGCAATTTGATTTTTCAGGTGATATCTATGAATTTCAAACAATTTTATCTCGGATGTTTAGCGCATGCTTCTTATCACATTGGTTCGAATGGCGAGGCGGCGATTGTTGACCCGCAACGCGATGTTCAGCAATATTTGGACGAAGCCGCGGCAAACGGGCAGACAATCAAATATATTATCGAAACGCATCTGCACGCCGATTTTGTCAGCGGACACGCGGAACTTGCCGAGAAAACGGGCGCGAAGATTGTTTTCGGGGCGAAAGCAAATGCAAAATTCGATCATCTTGCCGTAACGGACGGCGACGAATTGAATGTCGGAGATATCAAACTGAAAATTCTGGAAACGCCCGGACATACTCTCGAAGGAATTTCGATTATCGTTGAAGGCAAAGACGAGCCGCTAAAAATTTTGACGGGCGACACACTATTTATCGGCGATGTCGGACGACCTGATTTAGTCGGTTCAAAAGGTTTTACGGCAGAGCAAATGGCTGGTTTTTTATACGAGAGTCTGCACGAAAAACTTTTAAAACTGCCGAATGATACGGAAG
>MWVY01000033.1_pt1 | contig 29042 bp, 19 predicted proteins | sample 1047251 | NCBI WGS metagenome assembly MWVY01 (sample SAMN06349983, study PRJNA376086) | soil metagenome | isolation source: MS7-5 sample Antarctic (ecotone) soil | place: Antarctica | collected 2015-01-13
TGCCCATGTCGTTATATACCTCTGATGTACACGAGATACTGCGTTTGGTAAAGGGAAACAAAAACAAAGCCTTGGTACTTTACTGCAATGGGCCTTTTTGTGAAAAAAGCAAAAGACTGAGTGCGCATTTGGTAAAAGAAGGTTTTACCAATGTATTGCGGTACCAGTTGGGTACACCCGTTTGGCGGGCTACAGGCAATGTGCTGGAAGTAGAAAAGGACGGCATTCCCTATTTTGGTATGGATAAAACAACCGTCTGGATAGACGGCCGGGAAGAGGCTGCATTCAAAAAGGAAACACTGAAAGGCGCTGTAAATATACCCTTTATTGGCCTGAGCAATAACAAAAACTCAGGGGTCATAAAAGAAGCTAAAGATGATGGCCGATTGCCCATGCACGACCATAATACCCGCATTGTAGTTTTAGCCAATAATGTTCGGGAGGCTGCCGCTGTAGCCTCAGCCATAGCGAAAGAAGCTTTTCATAATGTATCGTACTTTAATGGCACTTACCAGCAGGTCAAGAAAATAGTAGATCCAATGACAATTCCCAATGAAGAAACATTACTGCAAAAGCTAAAGGAAGCAGAAGCGGAATGGAAACGCATCCGAAAGAGAGGCGATACGGTCGGATTGGCCCGGTTGCTGGCAGCTGAATTTATACATACAGATGTAACCGGAGAAGTAACGAATAAACAACAACGATTGCAAAGAATGGCTGTGCGCAAATCGGCTCCTGCACCTTCCCATGAAGACGAATACACCTATTCCATCATAGACACAACAGCTATTATAACGCATCGTACAGTGGAAGGGAAAAATAAGCTAAGAAACACACATGTATTCATTTGGCGAGACAAACGGTGGCAGGCAATCGTCCATCATGATTCATACATACCTGAATGACCGGTCTGTGTTTGCCAACAATTGCACTGCCTATAACAGCAGCTTTAAAAAATAAGGGCTGAAGAACATATGCTGAACTAATTAACTTTATTGAGCAGCAGGAAGTAAATAAAGCTAAAGATTTCCAAATGCCCTTACTTCTTAAAGCCGTAAACCGTTGAACTAACATCGCCTCTACAGGCGATGAGTTCTTAGATCCTTTATAATTTGTAAATTAATTAATCCAAACCCTTTTGATTACTAAAAAAACAAAAACTAAATTTACTCACAAGCGTTGCAATAGAAATTTGAAACCACCAAAAGCTCTACTATTTATGAAAATGCACTTAATAACGGCGTTACTTATTGGTATTACCCTTGTCTGTAGTAGCCAAAAAACCAGTCAAATAAAACATCTGGATGGCTCGCAAATTTCTGTAAATAGATTAACAACAAGTATTCAGAATATAGTTGACACCGCAATGTTAACCGGATTATCAGTCGTTATCATTAATGATAATAAAGAAGTGTATAAAAATACTTTTGGCTACAGCAATAAAGAAAAAAAATCCTTGTTGAATGCTACTACCAAAATGTATGCGGCATCGTTTACCAAACCTGTCTTTTCCTACCTCTTTTTAAAACTTATTGAAAAAGGAGTGTTTAGTTTGGACACGCCATTGGTAAAATATCTTAAAAAGCCGATAGGAGCCTATGAGAAATGTGAGGATTTAGCTAAAGAAACTTCATTTGCCAATGTTACCCCTAGAAATGATTTTAAGCCACAGTTCGGGCTTACCTATATTGCGCTTATTATACGGAGATACGCTCAGACTTATTTCAAAACCTGGGTCAAAATTTTATTACTTAAATGAAGGAATAAATTTATTGGGTTTTGTTGTTGAAGAATATACAAACCAAAAATTAGAACACCTGTCTGAAGAATACATTTTTACTCCCTTAGGTATGAAAAATACGAGCATGGTTTGGAAAGCTGAATTCGATAGTGATTATGCACTTGGATATGATAAAAGTGGTAAAGTTAGCGGTATGGCAAAAAGACCTGTTGCAAAAGCGGCTGGCTCTATGACAACTACTGCATCTGACTATGCAAAATTTGTTTTAGCTATTATGAAAAGAAAAGACCTAAACCAAAAATTATTAAATGAAATGCTGACACCGCAAGTAAAAATAATATCTAAAAAAGGATTTGGACCCGCAAGGGATAGCCTGATCACTAAATTTGATGCTATTTCTCTATCATGGGGCTTAGGTGTTGGACTTTTTAAATCAACGCAGGGTAAAGCATTCTTTCACACAGGTCATGACAATGGATGGCAAAATTATTTTGTTGCATATCCGGATAAAAAGATGGCAGTAATTCTAATGAGTAATAGTTCGAATTTTGAACCCATAGCCAGTAAAATACTATCCCTTTGTATTACTGATAAAGACTCACCACTTTCATGGCTGGGATATTATGATAATAATGATTAACTGCAGGATCCTACTATTTTAAGGGCATAGTTTATGATGAACAATCGAAAAGTTTCATGGAAGATGAAGAAAAAAAAGGTATAGGAAATTTTATTAAAAGCTGGATCATTAAGATCAGGAAATGGATGCAGCCTGATCCTGCTGATAATCCGCTGATGCAACTTTTGAAATTCACATTTAAGTGTTTTGCCCTCTTATTATTAATTGCTTTTTCACCGGTTATATTAGTGGTACTGCTGTTTGTATTTTTAGTTGCTATTTAAAATCTTTTATGGCGATACTCAGATCACCACTTTTTCTAACTTCTTGCATCTTGTTTGTTGCGCATCAGCTACTACAGCATGTCATTAAAATAAATATCCCCAAAAAAGATAAACTAAACGAATTATCAGCAAAAGCTTAATAGTGTTTTACTGCTCTTATGCATGTTCTCACTTTACAATCATATAAGGTTAGGTTACAGGAAGAAAGTTTTACAGGAAGATTTAAAGAGTTATAAAGAAGGGTTCGTTTCACCTGTGTATGTTGCCGGTGATTAATTAAGGATAGGTGAAAAAGAAGAAGCTTTTGAATGGCTGGAAAAAGCATATGCGGAGCGTGACAAGCAGTTGACGTATTTGAAAACTGATCCTTATTTCGACAACATACGTTCAGACCCACACTTGAAAGATCTGCTTCGGGGTATTAGGTTGCCTGTAAATTAACGTTATTGTATTTATCTCTGTATCTTCTATTCTGAAATCTAAAAATTAAAATTCCATAACATGAGACGAGCTGCTATTATACTTATTTCAATTTTTTGTCTCATGTCAATAGCTAAAAGCCAGGTGGCCCCACTGCATAAGAAAAAGTATTTTTATAAGCCATCTGGTAATGTACAGGATACAGTGAATGGATATGCTTATGCTGTTTTGGCGGATAATATACTTTATGTTTCAGGGTTCGTTGGTAACGGAAATATGGAGAATCAATTAAAGAGTATTTATTCTAAGTTTCATGACGTATTGAATTATTACAATATACAACCTCAGCACATTGTAAAAGAAACCGGTTTTGCAATGGATCTCGATTCCATCAAAGCAAACAACCATGTAAGGAGAGAGTTTTACAAAGGTGATTTTCCTGCTTGCACATGGGTGCAGATTTCAAGGTTATGGTCTACCAGACCCGGAAGAGCGCATGTTGAAATAGAGATTATTGCACATGTGCCAAATAAGAATAACAGAAAAAAGAACAGATGACATATAACTAAATGACACCTGAAACAAAATATGGCAGCAGCGGTGATGTAAGCATAGCATACCAGGTTATTGGAGAAGGCCCGGTTGATCTGGTGTTGGTGTTAGGTTGGGTTTCCAATGTTGAATATGCATGGGAAGATCCTTACCTGAGGAAATTTTTGAACAGACTTGCAAGTTTTTCCCGGCTCATTTTCTTTGACAAACGCGGAACAGGGTTATCAGATAAGGTTTCCAGGCTGCCAACTCTGGAGGAGAGAATGGACGATGTTCGGGCGGTAATGGATGCTGTGGGATCAGAAAGAGCAGTGATCTTTGGTATTTCAGAAGGCGGTGTAATGAGCGCATTGTTTGCAGCTACGTATCCAGAAAGAACAGCCAAGCTTATTCTGTATGGAACCTATGCGAAAAGGGTATGGTCACCTGATTATCCGTGGGCACCTACACCTGAGGAAAGAGAAAACTTTTTCAATGCTATCAGGAGCGGCTGGGGAGGCATAGTGGATCTTGACACACTTGCTCCCAGCGTAATGCACGATGAAAGATTTAAACAGTGGTTTGCAACGTATCTGCGGAGAAGCGCCAGTCCCGGAGATGCTCTCACTCTCGCCAAGATGAACACTCAGGTGGAGATTCGCGACATACTTCCTGCCATCTACACATCCACTTTAATTCTTCATAGGGTTGGAGACATGGATGCAAAGATTGAAGAAGCAAGGTTTTTGGCGGCAAAAATTCCACACGCCGAATTGATTGAACTAGAGGGCAACGATCACATTCCATGGGTAGGTGATGCCGACACTCTGCTGGATGAAGTTGAAATGTTTGTAACAGGCCAACTCATCACACACCAACCGGAACGAATACTCGCTACTTTATTGTTTACAGATATAGTTGGCTCTACTGAAATGGCAACCAGCTTAGGTGACAAACGTTGGCACGAGTTATTGAAACAACACCATAATATGATACGGCGGGAGTTAACAAGGTTCAGAGGTAAAGAAATCACAACAACAGGCGACGGGTTTCTGGCAACATTTGACGGCCCCGGTCGTGCAATCAGTTGTGCTGTTGCAATTTCGAACGCATTAAAGAAAATTGGGATCACTATACGGGCAGGGTTACATACAGGCGAAATTGAACTAATGGAAAATGATAATATAGGTGGAATTGCAGTTCATTTATGTTCCCGTGTAATGTCAAAGGCGGAAGATGGAGAAGTGCTGATTACAAGCACAGTAAAGGATCTGGTGGCGGGTGCCGGGTTTCACTTTACCGGGAAAGGCAAACATGTTTTAAAAGGTATTACAGGGGAATGGGAATTATATTCAGTTATGAATTGATCAATATTGCAGACTCCTCTTGAGTTAAAATGAATACGATATCCTAAGTGTTTATTGAGATTCAAAACATATTTTAGAAATGGAACATTTAAAATGCTGATTTTTACAAAGCAACGCTATTAACCTATGCCTCAAACCCGCCAATTAGCTGCCATCATGTTCACCGACATTGTTGGTTACACAGCATTAATGGGCGAGGATGAACAAAAGGCATTTTCTATTCTCAATGAAAACAGGTTGTTGCAAAAGCCGATAATTGAAAAATACGGTGGCAGGTGGATAAAAGAATTGGGCGATGGTGTACTTGCTACTTTTTCTACAGCAACTGATGCAGTCCTCTGTGCTTCTGAAATTCAAAATGCCTGCTCTACGACTGATAATTTAAAATTGCGGATTGGAATTCATATGGGTGAAATAATGCTTGAAAATGATGACGTATTTGGTGATGGAGTAAATATTGCATCAAGGTTACAAGCCATCGCTTCTGCCGGCTGTATCTGGATCTCCGATGCAGTTCAAAAAAACATCTCTAATAAAAAAGACATACAAACAATTTTTATTCGTAAAGAGACTTTAAAACACGTAAAAGAACCTGTTCTGATTTATCAGGTAGTCGCTGGTGAATCAAACAAAATAGCTTTTTCAGCTAAAGAACAAACAACAAATGAGACCGAAAGAAGTATAGCAGTTCTACCTTTTGTAAATATGAGCAATGATCCTGAACAAGAATACTTCTGCGATGGTATCTCTGAAGAGATTATAAATGCTCTTGCACAATTAGATAATTTGAGGGTGATTTCACGCACATCAGCTTTTTCTTTTAAAGGAAAAAATGTTGATGTTCGTGAGATTGGTAAAATGCTTGATGTAGACACACTTCTAGAAGGGAGTGTACGGAAAGCAGGCAATCAATTGCGTATAACAACAAAGCTGGTGAAAGCTTCAAATGGCTCACATGTATGGTCAGATAAATACGACCGGGTGCTTGAAGATGTCTTTATGATTCAGGAGAATATTGCCGAAAGCGTTGCAACTGCATTAAAGGGGTATTTAACCAATATTGAAAAAGATGCAATCCGACGTCCTGAAACAAACATTGAAGCATACGAGTTTTTCCTTAAAGGCCGGCAGCTTCTTCACCGTACTTTATTCGACGAGGCAAAGAAGATGTTTCAAAGAGCCATACAATTAGACTCTAATTATGCCCCAGCATACGCTGGTCTTGCTGATGTACATTCATGGTTGTACGAGTGGTTCGGTGGAAGTAGTTCGGATTTGACGGCAGCAGAAGCATATAGTAAACAAGCACTTACTTTAGCGCCAAACTTGTCTGAGAGCCACTCATCACGTGGGTATGTTCTGGCACTTGCCAAACGTTATACTGAAGCAGAAGAAGAGTTTGAGCAAGCCATAGCATTGAACTCAAATAATTTTGATGCATATTATCACTATGGACGATCTTCCTTCGCAAGAGGACAAATTGAAAAGTCCGCGGAACTATTTCGCAAAGCTTCTGAGTCTCGAAGAGAAGATTTTCAAAGTATGCTTCTTCTCTCTCAATCCTTACGGATGGCGGGACTAGATAACAGCAAAGAACTAAAAGATGGCATTAATCGCGCAAGGAAACAATTAGACCTTAATCCAACTGATGCAAGAGCACTCTCCCTTACTGCTCCATTTCTGGTGGAGATCGGGGCTCGCGACGAAGGTTTAGAATGGATAAATAAAGCTTTGGAGTTATATCCCGACGACGCAGGTGTTTTGATTAATGGTGCTTGCCTTTTTGCTGAAGAAGGAAATAAGGAGAAGGCAATAACGCTGTTAGAAAGGGCTTTTGGAAAAGGATTTGGAAAAAAGGAATGGATTGAAAAAGATCCATCATATGATTCTCTCCGAAATGAACCGCGGTTCCAGGTTCTCTTAAATAAATTAAAGTAGTAATAAATTATTGACCGGTATATGCCCCAAACCCGCCAATTAGCTGCCATCATGTTTACCGACATTGTTGGTTACACAGCATTGATGGGCGAGGATGAACAAAGGGCATTTCAAATACTTACAAAGAACAGAAAGCTCCAAAAGCCGATTATTGAAAACCATGGCGGCAGGTGGATAAAAGAAATTGGGGATGGCATACTTGCCAGCTTTACAACAGTATCTGATGCTGTTTACGCAGCACAGGAGATGCAGGAAAAATGTAATCAACTGGATGAATTCTCCTTGCGTATTGGCATTCACCAGGGGGAAATCGTTTTAGATGGAGAAGATGTATTTGGTGATGCAGTGAACGTGGCATCAAGGATTCAAGCAATTGCTCCTGTCGGGGGAATTGCAGTATCTGAAACTGTGCACCATAACATAACTAACAAACCAGGAGTTAGAACAAGATTCATAAAAACAGAGCGATTAAAGAATGTAAGAGAGCCTGTTAAGATTTTTGAAGTTCTGACAGATATTGCTTCAACCAAAATTTCAGGCAAAAAATCGCCCTTTCTTACAAAATCTACCAAAGTACAGCGGAAGCAAGTTGTTATTGCAGGAATAGTAATTCTCTTGATTGCTTTAGGATATTTTATTTATTCATCTTCAAAGCCAAATGAGAAAAATTTATCTGAAAAATCCATTGCTGTTCTCCCTTTTGTGAACATGAGCAATGATAAGGATCAGGAATATTTCAGTGATGGATTAAGTGAAGAGTTGCTCAACCTATTGGCTAAAACACCGGGTCTGAAAGTAATTGGCAGAACATCTTCATTTTATTTCAAAGGGAAAAATGAAGACTTGCGTGTAATTGGAAATAAACTTGGCGCTGCTTACCTGCTGGAAGGTAGTGTTCGGCGATCAGGAAAAACCCTGAGGATAACCGCTAAGTTGATCAATGCTTCTGATGGCACACCATTATGGAACGAAACCTATGACCGTGAAGAGGAAGATGTTTTTAAAGTGCAGGATGATGTAGCTGCTGCAGTCGTAAGGGAATTAAAATTAAAATTGGCACCTCCGACTCAAGGCAGCACCACTTCTAATATTGAAGCATACAATCTGGTGCTACAAGGCAATTATTTTTTTGATCGTTTAGATAGTGCCAATGTTGTTAAATCAATAGAGCTATATAAAAAAGCAATTGAACTGGACCCTGATTATGATAAAGCATGGGCTGTTTTAGCAAGAAGTTATTCCCGCCTCGCATGGTTCAACTTCATGGATCAAAATGAAGGATATGAAATGGCAAGGCAGGCATCAATGAAAGCTATTCAGATTAATCCAAACTCAGCCGACGGATTGAGAGCATTAGGTGATGTAAAACAGTACCACGATTTCAATTGGCCCGGTGCAGAATCAGATTTCAAAAGAGCTTTAGAAATTGAACCTGGCAATGCTGAAGTTATGAGCATTTACAGTGTTTGGCATCAAATACAAGCTGATTATAAAAAATCACTTTCATTAAGTAGTGAAGTGTTATCCAGAGATCCGTTACGGCCGCTGTACTACATTATTCATGGGTCCATACTTAGCTTCTCAGGCAGGTATGAAGAAGCAATAGATATGAATAAAAAAGTGCTGGAAATAAATCCTGCTGCGCAGAGGGGTCATGGCATAATTGGCAGATACTACCTTTTAATGGCGAAACCGGAGGAGGCTGTGAAAGCGATCATGAAAGAACCCTGGGATCATTTCAGGGAATATAATATGTGTTTGTACTATCATGCTGCAGGAAAGAAAAAAGATGCAGATGAAGCTCTCAAAAACTTCATTAACAAATACAATAGAGACTGGGCATATTATATTGCCACTATTTACGCATTTAGAAATGAAAAGGATAATGCAATACAATGGCTGCAAACAGCATTGAACCGAAAAGACACATACCTCGTTTATGTAAAAGGTGATCCTTTATTAAAAAACATCAAAGCTGACCCAAGATATCTGGCCATTCTAAGGAGGATGAATCTTGAGTAGTTTTACTGACTAAACATTTTAAATGCCTCAATTCCGCCAGTTAGCTGCAATCATGTTCACCGACATTGTCGGGTACACAGCATTAATGGGCAAAGATGAGCAAAAGGCATTTTCGATTCTTGCAAAGAATAGAGAGCTACAAAAACCCATCATCGAAAAATACAACGGCAGGTGGATTAAAGAGTTGGGTGATGGGGTGATGGCAAGTTTTACAACTGTATCCGATGCGGTGAATGCAGCACAGGAGATGCAGGAAAAATGTAATCAACTGAATGAATTCTCTCTTCGTATCGGTATTCACCAGGGCGAAATTGTTTTTGAGGGTGATGACGTGTTTGGCGATGCAGTGAACGTGGCATCAAGGATTCAAGCAATTGCTCCTGTCAGGGGAATTGCAGTATCTGAAACTGTGCACCATGACTTAGTTAACAAACCAGGAGTTAAAACAAGATTCATAAAAACAGAGCGATTGAAGAACGTAAAAGAGCCTGTTAAGATTTTTGAAGTTGTAACAGATATTGCTTCAATTAAAATTTCAGACAAAAAATCCTCCTTTCTTACAAAATCTACCTCAGTACAGCGGAAGCAAGTTGTAATTGCAGGAATACTACTTCTCTTGATTGCTGCAGGATATTTTATTTATTCATCTTCAAAGTCAAATGGGAAAAATTTATCTGAAAAATCCATCGCTGTTCTCCCTTTTGTGAACATGAGCAATGACCCTGAGCAGGAGTATTTCAGCGAAGGCGTCATGGAAGAAATCTTAAATCATCTGGCAAGAGTTTCTGAATGAAAGTGACATCCAGAACTTCTTCTATGCGGTATAAAAAAACAGAACTGCCGCTTAAGGAAATAGCCAACGAACTTGGTGTGAGGAACGTTCTCGAAGGAAGTGTCCGTAAGTCCGGCAATAAGGTGAGAATTGCAGTGCAGCTTATTGATGCACAGTATGACAAACCTTTATGGGCAGAAACATTTGACCGCGAAATGCAGGATATTTTCGGGGTACAAACAGATATCGCCACAAAAGTTGCAGCGGCTCTTGAAGCAAAACTTTCATCCGAAGAACAAGCGCATATTGCAAAAAAATCTACACATAATACAGAAGCCTACCAATTGTACCTGCAAGGCCGGTACAATTGGAATAAGCGCTCTAAAGAGGCATTGAAGACCGGTGCTAAATTTTTTCAGCAGGCAGTCGAAAAAGATCCGAACTATGCCCTTGCTTATGCAGGTCTTGGAGATTCTTACCTGATGTTTGGCGTTTATGAAATAATGCCCCCGAGGGACTGTTTTCCTGTTGCTAAAAAATATATTCAAAAAGCGCTGCAGCTTGATAACTCATTAGCTGAAGCATATGCAACATTAATAGACATTAATGTCCATTACGACTGGGATGTGGAGGAGGGTGAAGCAAACTTCAGAAGGGCAGTTACCATAAATCCAAACTATGGCCTTGCCTACCACTGGCATTCTGAAATTCTTGTCATGCGGCGTCAATTTGAAAAAGCGATGGAAGCTTCGCAGATGGCTCTCAGCATTGATCCATATTCATCTGTCATAAATAACCAGCTTGCTACCAATTTCATCTATGCAGGACATTTTCAAAAAGCGCTCGAGCAGCTACGGAAAACTCTTGCATATGATTCAACATTTGCTGTTGCTCACCACTATGCGGGAATTCTTTATACTGCATTGAAACAATACCCTCAGGCTCTGCTTCATTTTGGCCGGGCAATGCAGCTTGACCCCACCAGCATTCGTAATCTGGCTGCAACAGCATATGTACAGGGTATTACCGGAAATAAATCTGAGGCATTTAAAATTCAACAGCAAATATTGAAAACAGCAGAAAGCCAATACGTTCCATCATATCACCTGGCAGTTGCTGAACTTGGATTGGCAAAGCAGGAGCAGGCATTGAATTACCTGGAGCAAGCTTACAACGAACGCAGCCCGTGGATGCCATTCCTTCGTATGAATCCGCTTTTCAATTCTCTGCATCAACAGCCAAGATTCAAAACATTGGTGAAAAAAATAGAAAAAAGTCAATAACAAACATGCCTCAAACCCGCCAATTAGCTGCTATCATGTTTACCGATATTGTCGGTTACACAGCATTAATGTGCAAAGATGAGCAAAAGGCATTTTCTATTCTCAATGAAAACAGGTTGTTGCAAAAGCCGATAATTGAAAAATACGGTGGCAGGTGGATAAAAGAATTAGGCGATGGTGTACTTGCAAGCTTTACAACAGTATCTGATGCTGTTTACGCAGCACAGGAAATACAGCAGCAATGTAAAGAAAGGTTCGAATTCTCTTTACGCATTGGAATTCACCTTGGAGAAATTGTTTTTGAAGATGATGATGTATTTGGAGATGCAGTGAATGTAGCTTCACGTATTCAGGCCAATGCTCCTGTTGGCGGCATTTACATTTCTGAAACAATTAATAAAGACGTGGCGAATAAAGCTGATGTAAAAACCAGATTTATAAAAGCTGAAAAATTAAAGAATGTAAAAGAACCGGTTAAGATCTATGAAGTAATTACAGGCGTTTCTACACAACATGCCGGGAAGCAACAAATAACAAATTTCAAATTAAACCATATAATTTCTGTTGCTGTTTTGCTTCTGGTAATTGTTGGAATTTATTTACTATACATAACTATATCGAATAATAAAGAAACTGGTACTATTAGTAACAAATCTATTGCTGTACTCCCATTTGTAAATATGAGCAATGATAAAGAACAGGAATATTTCTCTGATGGTTTGTCAGATCAATTCATAAATGTATTGGCTAAAACACCAGGTTTAAAAGTGATTGCCCGAACATCTTCATTTGCATTCAAAGGCAAAACAGAAGATATAAGAAGCATTGGTGAAAAATTAGGTGTAGACCACATTCTGGAAGGAAGTGTCCAAAGATCAGGAGAACAGATTCGCATAAAAGCATTTCTTATTAAAGCAAAAGACGGTACACGAATATGGAACGAGACTTACGACCGGCAGCTAACAGAAATCTTTAAAGTGCAGGATGAAATTGCAATGGCTGTTGTCGACGCACTGAAGGTAGAATTACTCGGCAAAGAAAAAACTCAAGTACTTAAACGTTATACCAATAATCCTGCGGCCTTCAGCTACTATCTTAGGGGAAATTTTCATCTATACAGGTTCACACCGGAAGATTTGGGACTGGCATTCAAATTCTTTCATCAGGCAATCAACCTTGACACAAACTATGCACTTGCTTACACCGGACTTGCATCTGCATATGGAATTGCGGATATATGGGATGATAAAACCGTCAGAAAAGCTGAGGCCGCTATCCAAAGAGCAATTGAAATTGACCCGAACCTTGCAGAAGCGCATGCTTTAGCGGGAGCAACATATTTCTGGAATAGACATGACATCAAAAAAGCTCAAGCTGAATTTACTCGTGCTATCGAGCTGAACAAAAATTCCTCTATAGTACATCATTACTACTCCTGGTTTTTGATAGGAACAAATCGCTTTAAAGAAGCCAGTCAACATTTGCAGCAGGCACTCACATTCGATCCATTATCAATTGCACTAAGTACAGATCAGGGTTTGCCACTTTATTTTAATCGGGAATATAAAAATGCAGAAAGCTACTATAGAAAAGCTCTGGAAATCTATCCTGGTTTTCACTATGCTCGCTTTCGTTTAGCAGAAGCCCTTGAAGGAAAAGGTGATTATGCGGGAGCAGTTAGGGAATTGGAGGAAGTGCTCAGATCTGGTGTTTATACATCACTTCTCCAGCCCATGTTAGCACGTGCTTTAGCTCTTGCCGGGAAAAAAAGTGAGGCACGAGCTAACCTGGAGAAGATAAAAACAGAACAGATGAAGGTTTCTCCTTACTTCATCTCACTCGCTTATGTTGCATTAAATGATTCTGCTACTGCTATTTCACAACTGCAACGTGCAATTGAAGAACATGATAAATGGATTGGCTGGATAAAAGTTGACCCACGTCTTGATCCATTACGCTCAGACCCCCGATTTCATGAAATCTTGCAAAAAGCTGGTTTAAAATAATGCAGACGCCTACGACCCATTGATTGTAGCTATACATTAATAGTGATATTTTTATAGCTTAAGTAACCTATGCCTCAATTCCGCCAGTTAGCTGCAATCATGTTTACTGACATTGTCGGTTATACTGCATTGATGGGTGACGATGAGCAAAGAGCATTTGGTTTACTAAATAAAAATCGGGAGATTCATCAACCGATTATTGAATTGTATGAGGGAAAACTTATCAAGGAACTGGGCGACGGAATACTTGCCAGTTTCCCCACTGTTTCCGATGCACTGTTTGCAGCTATAAAAATTCAAAAGGCCTGTTCAGCATCAAAAGAATTATCACTTCGTATTGGTATTCACGAAGGTGAAGTTATTAGTGAAAACAATGACATTTATGGCGATGCCGTAAATATTGCTTCCCGCATTCAAACCTTAGGTATTCCCGGCTCCATTCTTTTCTCCAAAAAAGTAGCTGATGAAATAAAGAACAAAGCTGAATTTCATACAGTTTCACTGGGCAGCTTCGAATTCAAAAATGTAAAAGAGCCTATTGAAGTATTTGCTTTAGCCAATGATGGTTTTCCGGTTCCAAAGAGAAGCATGATGGAAGGAAAACTAAAGAAGAAAAATTTTCGAAAACGTAATATAATTGTCGCTGTCTCATTCATCTTGTTAGCTGTTGCCGCTTTTATTAATTATAAGAAATACTTTGAAAAAAATAATAATGCAGGGATTGATAAATCCATAGCTGTACTTCCTTTTGTTGATATGAGTGCGGGTAAAGACCAGGAATATTTCAGCGATGGATTAAGCGAGGAACTTTTGAACCGTCTTACTAAAATACCAGAATTAAAAGTTATTGGTCGTACTTCTTCCTTTTCTTTCAAAGGTAAAAATGAAGACTTGCGAATTGTTGGAGAGAAACTTGGAGTAGCTCATATCCTGGAAGGCAGTGTACAAAAAGAAGGCAATCAGATTCGTGTTACAGCACAGTTGATAAGAACTGCTGATGGCTTTAACTTATGGAGTGATAAGTATGACAGGAATTTAGAAGGTATCTTTAAACTGCAAGATGAAATAGCCAATGCTGTTGTGAAACAATTAAGGCTGAAACTCCTCATTCCAATAGATACTAAAGCTTCTTCTTCAACTAATACAGAAGTTTATAATCTTCTTCTTCAGGGTAATTATTTCGTTGGAAAAAGAGATAAAGAAAATCTTGCTAAAGCTCTTGATTATTATTTAAAAGCTTTGGCGATAGACTCACTGAATGCCCGGAGTTGGGCTGCGGTTGGAAAATGTTATGTGCTTCAATCAAATTGGGGGTGGATTGATCGGAAAGAAGGCCTTCAAAAAGCAATGATTGCTGCTAATAAATCAATTGCTCTGGACAATACCGAGGCAGAGGGACATTATGTATCAGGGCAAGTAAAAATGTGGGATTTTGATTGGGTTGGAGCAGAGGCCGAATATCAAAAGGTGCTTGACCTAGAACCGGGACATGCTGATGCTTTGAGAATTACAGGATTTTTATACCGATGCACTGGCCACTTTAATGAAGCGATACGGTTGACTAAACAATCGCTATCCCTTGACCCCGTTCAAGCCCATGCCTATTTTAATTTTGGCCAATTACTGTATCATGCCAATGAACTTGAAGAAGCCATTGGCGCCTACAAAAAACTTCTTGAGCTAAACCCACAGTTTCCCCGTGCACATATTTTCCTCGGGAAAGTTTATCTGTTGCAAAGAAAACCTCATATGGCATTAGCAGAGATGCGACAGGAAGCAGGTGATGAGGCATGGAGAAGCTTTGGTTTGATACTTGCCTACCAGGCTCTTGACAGCAAAAAAGAAGCTGATCAACTGCTAAGCGATTATCTGGTCAGGTTTCAAAAAAATAATATGTACCAGCTTGCCGAAATTTATGCCTTTCGCGGAGAAAAGAATAAAGCCTTTGAGTTCCTGGAAAAATCTTACACAGCCCGAGAAGCAAGGCTTACATATTTGAAAGGCGATCCCCTTTTGAAAAACCTGGAGAGTGACCCAAGGTATAAGGCCTTTTTGAAAAAGATGAATTTACCGGTAGAATAAAATATTTTCATTAATGTCTCAAACCCACCAATTAGCTGCAATCATGTTTACCGACATTGTTGGGTATACTGCCTTGATGGGTGATGATGAACAGAAGGCATTTCAGATACTCGCAACTAACAGAGAACTTCAAAAGCCAATAATAGAAAAACACAACGGCAGGTGGATAAAAGAAATCGGTGATGGTATATTAGCCAGCTTCAACTCGGTTTCTGATGCTGTGTATGCAGCCGGGGAATTGCAGAAACAGTGTAACGAAGCAGGTGCATATTTGTTACGCATAGGCATTCACGAAGGAGAAATAGTTTTGGATGGCAATGATGTGTTTGGTGATGCCGTAAATATTGCCTCACGAATTCAGAGTGTAGCTCCTCCCGGCAGCATAGCAATTTCCGAAACTGTTTACCGCAATGTGGTAAATAAACCGGGAATACGAACACGGTACATTAAAACAGAAAAGCTTAAAAATGTAAAAGCTCCTGTGAAAATATATGAAGTGGTGCCTGACAGTGCCGCCAAAACCTTTTTGCCAGTAAAAAAGTCAGATAAAATTTTAGTATGGAAGGTGCTGATTTTGTTCGCAGCATTATTTCTTTTATCGGCTGCGGGTTATTTTGTATATAATGCGGTGCGGACTAAAACAACTTCTTCGAAAGCGGCTTTATGGGAAAGATCAATTGCCGTTCTGCCATTCGTCAACATTAGCAATGATAAGGAGCAGGAATATTTTTCTGACGGACTCACCGAAGAATTATTAAACCTCTTAGCTAAAACACCAGGTTTAAAAGTAATTGCACGATCGTCTGCTTTTGCTTTCAAGGGCAAAAACGAAGACGCAAGAACCATTGGAAAAAAGTTAGGGGTAGATCACATTTTAGAGGGAAGTGTTCAAAAATCCGGTAATCAGATTCGCATCAAAGCTTTCCTGGTAAAGACCAGCGATGGAAAACAAATTTGGACCGATACTTATGATAGGCAGTTCACCGATATCTTCAAAGTGCAGGACGAGATTGCATCTGCTGTTGTGAGTCAGCTAAAGCTTAAATTCTTTGGCAGCGGAACAAGCAACACATCAAAGCCTGAAGTACTGAACCTGATCTTGCAGGGAAACTATTTTCTTGAAAAACTTACTAAGACGGATGTTTTTAAGGCTTTTGAATTTTATGAAGAGGCTCGGAAGGTAGATTCAACTGATGCTCGTGTTTGGGCAAGTATAGGCAGCGCGTATTCAATAGCTGCCTGGCAGAATTACATAAACCAAAGCGAGGGGTATGAAAAAACAAGACAAGCTGCAATGAAGGCTATTTCTCTTGAGCCGACTTCAACAGCAGCATTGATTGTTCTGGGCAATGTAAAGCTGTTTTTTGAGTTTGACTGGGAAGGGGCAAAAGATGCGTTTAATAAAGCGTTGTCGATAGAACCATCTAATGCATCTGCGCAACATATGCTTGGAGCTGTAAATCAGATTTTAGGAAACAGGGATGAAGCAATTCAACAGGGACAAATAGCCATTTTGTTGGATCCCTTAAGGCCTACGGCTTACATTATGCTAGCAGCCGGGTACACCAATTCTAATAGGTTGGACGAAGCAAATGCGGTGTATAAAAAATTATTGGAAATGTACCCAATGTTTCAGCGGGTACACATGTACCTGGGCAGGAACTATTTACTGCAGGGGAAATATCAGGCAGCACTGGAAGAAATGCAAAAGGAGAATACTGAAGTATTTAAACACTTCGGCCTGGTGCTCGCATGGCAGGCGTTGAACAATAGAAAAGAATCAGACAGTCTTATGGCATCATTTGTTGAAAAATATCAGGATTCGTGGGCTTACCTGATAGCAGAATTGCATGCATTCAGGGGCGAAAGAGAAGAAGCTGTTGAATGGCTTCAAAAAGCGCTGCAGCGCAGGGATACGTGGATAACATGGATAAAAGGGGATCCGCTCCTGAAGAGCATCTGGAATCATCCGGGATATATTGATGTTCTAAAGAAAATGAACCTGCAGTAAATATTTCACACATAGTAAACCCAATAAAAACTTTAATGATGTCGAACTGTTTACTTATGTGAATTAACTTCCAGCTAAACCATACAAATTAATGGCGCAACTTGTTCGGGGAATTAAACGGTGGGATCTTGTTTTACTTATTATCAACAGCGTAATTGGTGCAGGTATTTTTGGCTTGCCATCGAGAATCTTCAACCTTTCCGGCACGTATAGTCTTATAGCATTTATCGTCTGTGCAATAGTTGTTATCATTTTCATTTTATGCTTTGCCGAAGTAAGTTCAAGATTTGATAAAACCGGCGGGCCTTATTTATATACGCTTTCCGCTTTTGGTCCTTTTCCTGCTTATGTAACGGGGTGGCTGTTGTTGCTTAGCCGGATCTTTAATTACGCAACACTGGTCAATTTAATTGTAATTTATCTTTCCTTTTTCTCAAATGTGTTTAATGCACCTGCTGCAAGAATAATTATCATAGCTCTAATTACAGCGCTGCTTACATACATTAATCATGTGGGAGTAAAAAACTCTGCACGTGTAAGTAACATATTCACTGTAGCGAAAATAATTCCCTTGACCGTTTTTATTATTGTTGGTTTATTTTACCTGCAACCTGAACTTTTGGATTTTTCTGAGGCTCCATCCACTTCCTCATTTTCCACCTCTGTTCTTTTATTAATTTTTGCCTTTGGTGGCTTTGAATCAATACTGATTAATTCCGGAGAGATCAGCAACCCGCGGAGAAACCTGCCTTTTGCATTATTTACAGGTATTGCTGTTATTACTGTTTTTTATATACTTATACAACTGGTTTGCATTGGCACATTACCAACATTGGCAACATCTGAAAAGCCATTGGCAGAAGCAGCCGGTATTTTTATGGGACAAGCCGGCGGCTACTTTATAGCTGCCGGTGCTCTTATTTCAATTTTTGGAACATTGAATGCTCTAATGTTAGGAGGCTCACGTTTGCCATATGCATTGAGCATTGAGAGGCAATTCCCTAAAGCTTTAGATTATGTACATCCGAAATACCATACACCAACAAGATCGTTGATACTGTTTACCTTAATTGTTGCGGTAGTATCTATGGTGTGGGGTTTTCTTGCAGCACTTACAATTGGAGCCATAGTGAGGGTTTTGGTTTACTTTATGGTATCGGCATCGCTGATCCAATTACGTCGTAAACAACCGCAAGGAGATTATTTCAAAATAAAAGGTGGTTATGTGATTGCATCTGTAGCAATTATCATTTGCATTTGGCTATTATCTGCATCAAAACTCACGGAGATTAGAGATGTGGGTGTATGCACAGGTGTTGGCATCCTTGTTTATGTACTCAATATTTTGTTTAAAAAAAACACTGATGCGAAAACTGATCATTAATTTATAATAGTAGCAGGGAATTAGACGAAATATTCAATCTAATGTTTGAAAGATGAAATGATAATATTATCTTTCGTCCCCTACCTGTACTCTATTTAACTACTGTTTACTTATTTAAACCAAAACGTAATGGAATTAACTGCCACTCCAACACCTGATTCGTATACTGCTCCGGTTGAACAAACACAGCGTATTATTTTAATCGACGGCTTACGGGGCATTGCTGTTCTAGGAATTTTGTTGATGAATATTCCTGGTTTTGGACTGCCTTATATATCCACTTCTGATCTTACCATTTTAAATGAATTCAGCGGCCCAAACTTTAAGACTTGGGTTGTTGTTAATGGCATATTGGAAGGAAGTATGCGCGGTTTTTTCTCTATTTTATTTGGCGCGGGAGTGATTTTGTTTATATCACGGCTTGAAAAAAAGAATCCGGGAATTGAAACAGCAGAAATCTATTTTCGGAGGCAAATGTGGCTCTTGTTTTTTGGCTTGGTGAATACCTATATTTTTCTTTGGTTTTGGGATATCCTGTTTATGTATGCAGTTTGCGGCATGCTGCTTTTCGTGTTCAGACGCCTCTCAGCAAAATCGCTATTTATCGCCGCAGCAGTTTGTTTGTTATTAACTACAGCAAGAGAAAACAGGGATCTGTACAAAACCAAATCTGATATACGAAAAGGAGAGCATGTAGCTGCATTGGACACTACAAAGACAAAGCTCACCCCTGCACAAGCAGAAATGCTTTCAACTATGAATGGAATGAAAGAAAGAACTTCCCCGGAAAGCAAGAAAAAAGTTTACGACAAACAATTAAGAAAAGGCCGCGGAAGTTTATCGGAAGTATATGAGCAAAATAGCTCAATTGGCGCTAAAGGTCATACGGTTGTATTGTATTATTTCTTTATCTGGGATATACTAACATTTATGTTCCTGGGAATGGCATTTTATAAATCTGGCATCTTAACAGGAGAGCAGCCGACAAAAACATATTGGTGGCTATTGATTGCAGGGTTGGGAATTGGATTCATTCTATCGTGGTTTCGTTTAACCGAAATACTCCGCTTTAATTTCAACAGGTTTCTTCTTTCAAAAGAATCACCATTTGCTTTTTATGAGCTCTCAAGATTCTTTAGATCTGTTGGAATTTTTGCTCTTATAATGCTGCTTTATAAATCAGGGTTGTTCAAGTGGCTCTTTAGTATTATGCGGCCTGTGGGGCAAATGGCATTTACTAATTATCTGATGCAATCTATCATCTGCGGATTGATATTTTTTGGCGTTGGCTTCGGCATGTATGGACAATTGCAGCGGTATGAACTGTATTTTGTAGTAGGTGCTGTTTGGCTGTTTCAAATCATCTTCAGCCATGTTTGGCTTTCTTTTTTCCGCTTTGGGCCTTTTGAATGGTTGTGGAGGAGCCTTACTTATTGGAAGAGACAACCAATGAAAAAGGAAAGCAGGGAAAAAGCCATTTCTGAAAAGCCGGCAATCGCCTAAACTAAATGGCTGAAACACTTACTACCCTGCAACCCGTTCAAAAAAGTGAACGTATTCAATTGCTTGATGTACTTCGGGGTTTTGCAATTTTTGGCATTTTTATAATGAACCTGGAGTCTTATACTTTTTATTGGGTTTTAACAGATGAACAGAAAGCAAGGTTAGCCTTCGCACCATACGATCATACTATACGGTTCTTGCACCACATGTTCTTTGAAGGAAAGTTTTACTCCATCTTCAGCATGCTCTTTGGAATTGGCTTCGCTATTTATTTAGCCAAAGCAGATGAAAACAAGAACATTTTAAATCTTTTTAAAAGACGATTAGCCTTTTTATTATTAATAGGATTTTTTCATCTCCTTCTATGGACAGGCGATATAGTGGCTTTTTACGCAATGCTTGGGTTCCTTCTAATTCCATTTAGAAAGTTTAATAATAAAATCTTACTATTTATTGCAGGTTTATGCATTCTCCTCCCGATTGGATTGTATGCAGTTAAAATGATCAATCCGGACGTTTTTAATTTGGCGCGATGGTTTTACATGTTAGGTGAAAATCTTTCTGCTAATATGGGTATCACCAGCGGAGAACAATATTATAAAGTTGCTACAGGTACCAATCCTCTGAAAATACTGGAAGCAAACCTTTATGGCATTTTCTTCAGGTACGGCGATCTTATTTTTCAAAGCAGGATGTTTAAAGTATTAGGCATGTTCTTCCTTGGGCTGGTAATCGGCAGAACAAAATTTTACAACAGGCTTCATCAAAATAAAAGACTGTTATGGACAATACTGATTGCTGGAGTAGTAATCGGTGTTCCTGCAAATTACTTAATGGCTAGGTTCATGGAAGGCTCCGGCTACTATAGATTTAACTTAGATGGCTTATATCAAACCATTGCTTACTCATTTGGTGTAGCCCCACTTGCTTTAGCATATGCATCACTGGTCGCTTTACTGTATCAATCACAAGTTGCAAAAAAAATTTTGGATGCACTTGCACCTGCAGGCAGGATGGCACTGACTAATTACATAATGCACACCTTTATTGGTCTGTTTGTATTTACAAACCTCGGTCTCGGGATAAGCAGTATGGGGCCAACAGCGTGGACAATATTTGCTGTATGTGTTTTTGTATTTCAAATAATTGCAAGCACTATATGGTTACGTGTATTTAATTATGGTCCTTTTGAATGGCTATGGAGGAGCTTAACTTATTGGAAACGGCAGCCGATGCGGAAAGAAAACAGTAAAAAACTTAAACCTGCAACAGGGATTGCTTAGTAGTTTTAGAAGATTTCCACTGGTAATACTTAAATTTAGGATACTCAAACTTCAAGATATGCCAGGTAAAAACTTCAAAGCTGTAATCATTATCCCCCTCATTCTCATCTTTTGCACTACACCTAAAACCAAATCTTCTTTCCAGCTTGGAGAAATTACTTTTTATGCAAGTGGTAAGGGCGAGGCTCAGCCATATTTTGAAAAAGGCTTTTTACTGTTACACAGCTTCGAATATATTGATGCTGCTGAAGAATTCAGAAAAGCAATAGAAGCAGATCCTGATTTCTTAATGGCATACTGGGGTGAAGCCATGACTTACAATCATCCTTTGTGGCGTTATCAAAATTTCGAAAAAGCAACTGAAGTTCTGAACAAGCTTGCACCGACACCTGAAGAAAGAGTAAATAAAGCAAAGACAGAATTAGAAAAAGATTTTATCAGGGCTGTCAATATCTTATATGGCAAAGGAAATAAAATTGAAAGAGATAGAAGGTATTCTGTGTTAATGGAAAGCCTTTATAAAAAATATCCAGGTAATCCCGAAGTGTCATCATTCTATAGCCTTGCATTGATTGGATCTGTGCCTGTAGGTAGAGACAATGCAACCTATGAAAGAGCAGCTGAAATCGCAAAGCAGGTGTTGGCTAAAAACCCCAGACATCCAGGTGCTTTACATTACCTGATACATGCTTACGACGATCCTGATCATGCAGCAATTGCATTAAAAACGGCAGATGCTTATGCTGTAACTGCACCGGACGCCGGGCATGCACTTCATATGCCAACACATATTTATTTAGCATTAGGAATGTGGGATAAAGTAGTCTCCTCTAACGAAGTATCGTGGGCAGCGGGAGAAAAAAGAAAGGAAAGAAAAAAACTTACTAATGACGCACTTAATTACCATGCATTTCATTGGCTGTCGTATGGATACCTGCAACAAGACGAAAACCGAAAAGCCAAAAAAGTGTTGCTAGATATGAAGCGGTACGCCGATGAATTAGGATCAGCAAGAGCAAGGGAGCATATGATTTACATTAAAACAACTTATTTAACAGAGACAAATAATTGGGACCCGGGGATTGTGTCTATTGAGGTGCCTCAAAAGGATCTGAATATTGCTACCCGTGCTATGAATTATTTTATCAATGGTTGGTTTGCTTTTCATAAGAAGGATGAAAGTGCACTTGCAGAAATTATTCAAAAATTATCGGGAGAACGGTTGATTGATCTGGAACGAGTTGACCCAAACGGAGGTGCTATGTGCGGGAGCATTAATTCAGCTATACCAAACTTGCTTGATGTACAATATGCAGAGGTGATGGAAATGGAGTTAAAAGCGCTCCAGGCATGGTTGAAAAAAGATGAAAGTGCAACAGAGCATTGGTTTAAGAAAGCAACTGCATTGGAAAACAGCATTAGTTATTCTTATGGGCCCCCTGCCATTGTAAAGCCTTCTAATGAATTATATGGCGAGTGGCTGCTTAAGATGAAACGACCAAAAGAGGCGGTGCAACAATTTGAACTTTCCTTAAAAGCAGCTCCGGGAAGAAAGCTGAGTGTGATAGGCAAACAAAAAGCATTAAAGGTTTTGGGATGATTCTAAATATTTAGTATACACAACTTTAATATCTGTAAAGTTTAACTATATTACCTATTGTCATCTCATTTGCAAGGATATTCATATCTTTTCTTACATGAAAAGGTTCCTTTTGTTTTTATTTATTTCTCAGCAATTATCAGCACAGCAAACAGCAGATATTCTTATAAAAAATGGCCGTATTCTCGATGGTACAGGCAACTCGTGGTACTATGGCGATGTTGCAATTGCTAATGGCAAGATCATTTACACCGGTAAACCATCAAACATAAATTCAGCAAAAATTATTGATGCCAAAGGAAGAATTGTAGCTCCCGGTTTTATTGATGTGCATACACACATTGAAGGAGATGAAGTAAAAACACCTACGGCAGACAACTTTATTTTGGATGGAGTTACCACTGTTGTTACCGGTAATTGCGGCAGTTCGCGGGTTGATGTGCAAAAATATTTTAGCTATTTAGATAGCCTGAAACTGTCCATTAATGTAGCTACCCTTATTGGCCATAATGATGTACGCAGAACCGTGATTGGTACCGCCAACCGGCAGCCGACTGAAACTGAATTGCAAATGATGGAGGCACTTGTTGCAAAAGCCATGCAGGATGGCGCAGTGGGCTTATCTACAGGATTGATATATATACCCGGCACGTATTCTAAAACAGAAGAGATCATTCGGCTTGCAAAAGTAGCATCGCAATTCAATGGACTATACGCTTCACACATGCGCAGCGAAGGCGATAGCGTAGTGCCTGCAATTGAAGAAGCTTTGCGGATTGGCAGAGAGGCTAATCTTCCGGTGCAGATCTCTCATTTTAAAGTTAGCGGACAACACAACTGGGGAAGGTCAAAGCAAACTTTGCAATTGGTTAAAAATGCAAGGGAAGAAGGCATTGATGTAACCATTGATCAATATCCTTATACTGCAAGCAGTACCAATTTAGGCACTATGTTACCTGATGAAATTCTTGCAGATGGCGCAGACTCCATTAGAGCAAGACTTGAAAGACCTGAAGTGCGTAAATACGTAGTTGATTACATGCTAAAGAATTTAAGAAAAAGAAAGTTGAAACACTTCAGCTATGCAGTTGTAGCCAGCCACAGGGCAGATACAACTTACAACGGCAAAAGCATTGAAGAAATCAATTTAATGAAAGGCAAAAAACACAAAGCAAAATATGAAGCAGAAACCGTAATTGAATTGATGTTGAATGGTGGTGCAGGAATGGTGTTTCATGGTATGGGCGAAGAGGATATAAAACGTATAATGCAGTATCCATTCAATATGTTTGCTTCCGATGCCAGTATCAGGCAATACGGTGCCGGTGTTCCTCATCCGAGGGGTTACGGAACTAATGCAAGGGTGCTCAGCAAATATGTAAGAGATGAAAAAGTAATTTCATTAGAAGAAGCAGTTCGCAGAATGACATCACTGCCTGCACAAAAATTTAATTTAAAAGACAGGGGATTAATTAAAGAAGGAATGGCTGCAGATATTGTTGTCTTTGATGAAAAAGAAGTAAAAGACCTTTCCACTTATGAAAAGCCACACCAATATTCGAAAGGATTTGAGTATGTAATTGTAAATGGAAAAGTTATAGTGGAAGATGGAAAACATACAGGGATTAGATCAGGAAGAAACATTACAGGCCCTGGCTTTAATCAAGCTACTGCCGTTAAATAATTTTAAGAACTATAATTGAACACAGTGAAATATTATATAATCTTTATTTTGATTTTATATGGTTGTGCCAATTCAAAAATTAATAAACCATCTTACCGGCAGCTACATGAAGAAGCAATTGTAATAGACACACACAATGATGTGTTGATAAATATTCTACAGGGACAGAAACTTGAAAATGATTTGTCCGGCAAAGCTCATTCTGATCTCGCCCGTTTCAGGCAAGGAGGTGTAGATGTTCAGATATTTTCTATTTGGAGCGATGAGAATTATGGTAAAGGAAAAGGGTTCAACTACGCAAACAGGCAAATTGATTCATTGTATTCAATTACCGGCAGAAACACGGATAAAATGATGATCGTAAAAACTCCGGCAGATTTAATGCAAGCTGTTAATGAAAAAAAGCTTGGTGTAATGATGGGATTGGAAGGAGGCCACATGATAGAAGACAACATTGAGGATTTGGAAAATCTATTTGAACGCGGTGTTCGCTACATGACGTTGACATGGAATAACTCTACCAGTTGGGCAACATCGGCTAAAGACGAGACGGCCAACACGGTTGGAAATCAAAAGAAAGGATTAAATGAATTGGGAAAACGGATTGTGCGTCGAATGAATGAGCTGGGGATGATTGTAGATGTAAGCCATGTTGGGGAACAAACTTTTTGGGACGCAATTAGGACATCTACCAAACCTGTTATTGCTTCTCATAGTAATGCTTATGCTTTATCTCCTGTGCCGCGAAACTTAAAAGATGATCAAATAAGAGCTATTGGAAAAAATGGCGGGGTCATTCACCTTAACTTTTATTCGGGGTTCATTGACAGCAACTTCAACAAAAAAATGAATGCTTTTACTAACAGAAACAAAAGGCAATTGGATTCAATTAATTCATCCGGATTACCTGAATTTGAAAGAGAACAATGGATTGCAGAAAAATATCGAAATGAACTAAATAATCTTAGACCTCCCTTATCACTTCTACTGGATCATTTAGATTATATTGTAAGGCTGGTGGGAGTAGATCACGTAGGATTAGGTTCTGATTTTGATGGAATTACATCTTCGCCACAACAATTGGATGATGTATCAGATTTTCCAAACATAACCAGGGCTTTGCTTGAAAGAGGTTATAGTCAATCTGACATCAGGAAGATTTTAGGTGAAAACTTTATAAGAGTGTTCAGAGATAATCACACAAAGAAAATCGAATAGATCCTATGAAAAATATTTTCCTTTTTCTGTTACTTCCATTTAATTTACTTGGTCAGGATTTTACCAAACAGGAAGTAGAGCGGTGGCAGCAACAGGCACAGCGTGTTACTATTATTCAAGATGATTGGGGCATTCCGCATATTTATGGTAAAACAGATGCTGATGCAGTATTTGGTTTAATGTACGTGCAGTGTGAGCAAAACTTAGAAAGAGTAGAATTAAATCACCTGGAGCTTATGGGAAGGATGTCTGAAGTAAACGGTAAATCCTATTTGTATGATGATCTGCAAATGAGATTGATTTATGACAGCAGTGCAGCAATTAACGACTATAACAAAAGTCCTGTATGGTTTAAAAAACTTTTAGATGCATATGCCGCCGGTATAAATTACTATTTGTATAAACATCCTGAAGTAAAACCTGCTGTATTACGGCGTTACCAGCCGTGGTTTGCTTTGCTGCGGACCAATGGCAGTATATCTGCAACGCAAAACGGTGGAGTAACAATGCAGGAGATAAGAGACCTGTATAAAATTGATGATGTTTCCACATCTTTTCGCGAGCCAACACCTGTTTTTGAAGCAGATCAAACAGGGTCTAATGGCTTTGCAGTTGCACCTTCCAGGACAAGATCAAAAAAAAGTATTTTATACATAAACCCGCACACAACTTTTTATTACCGAACAGAAGTACAGATGGTGAGCGAGGAAGGTTTGAACACTTACGGCGGTGTAACATGGGGAACCTTTTTTGTGTTCCAGGGATTTAATGAACATTGCGGCTGGATGCACACCTCTGGTGATGCCGATGTAGCCGATCTTTTTAGAGAAAAGATTGAGAAAAAAGGTGAGTCATTTTTCTATACTTATGATGGGAAGTCGGTTCCTGTAAAAACCAAAGAAATAAAGATAAACTACAAGGAAGGGAATGCTGTCCGTTCACAAACATTTACAACTTACGCTACCATTCATGGACCAGTAATGGGAATTAGAAATGGAGAATGGCTCAGCCTTCGGGAAAACAACCGTTCTCTGGATGCACTAATGCAATCATGGCTGCGCACAAAAGCCAAAGGCTTTGAAGATTTTAAAAAGGTAATGGAAATGCGTTCAAACACTTCGGACAATACTGTGTTTGCAGATGATAAAGGAAATATTGCATACTGGCATGGCAACTTTATACCGAAAAGAAATCCAAAGCTGGACTATAGTATGCCTGTGGATGGCAGCACTTCGGCCACCGATTGGAAAGGCCTTCATGCACTTGCTGAAACGGTGCATGTATATAATCCAAAAACAGGGTGGATACAAAATACGAACTCTACTCCTTTTGCTGTTTCTGGCGAAAGCAGTCCAAAAAGAGAAAAGTATCCGGTTTACATGGCTCCGGATGAACAAAATGCAAGAGCCATAAATGCAATCAGACTATTAAAAAATGCAACAGATATTACCCTGGAGAAGATGATTGCCATTGGTTATGATCGCTATCTTTCTGCGTTTGATATTCTGTTGCCTCCTCTTTTCAAGGCTTATGATGATCTTTCCCAACAAGATGAACTAAGGCAAAGTTTAGAAGAGCCTGTTCATTATTTAAAATTGTGGGATAAATATTCATCCACATCTTCTGTGGCTACAACATTAGCAATTGAGTGGGCTTTTAAATTAGGAGCGAAAAGCAGAACAAACAATCCAGATTTGCTGGCAAAAAATACATCTGCAGTAGATAAATTAAATCTTCTTGCAGATGTAATAAAAGATTTAGAAAAGGACTTTAATACCTGGAAAGTTGCATGGGGCGATTTAAATCGTTACCAAAGAACAACTGATGCCCGCCGGAATGACGCAGTCGGGCAGGGAAAATTTGATGACAACAAACAAAGTTGGCCAGTTGGTTTAGGTCCGGCTACCTGGGGTTCCCTTCCTTCGTTTGTCAGCCGGAGGTTTAATACTAAAAAACGGTATGGATATAATGGAAATAGTTTTGTTGCAGCAGTGGAATTTGGCGGGAAAGGAAAATTAAAAGCAAAAACTATTTTGGTAAGCGGCGAATCTTTTAATCCCAATTCAAAACATTTTACAGACCAGGCAGCGGGGTATATTGAAGGAAAGTTCAAGGACATTTATTTCTATAAAGAAGACGTGTTGAAACATGTGGAGCGAACATATTATCCCGGAAAATGAATAACAGTTTGAGAAATAATCTAAAACACGTAGTTATACTAAATATCATTTGCAACCAGAGCTATTAAAACTAGTAACTACTTAAATCATTCAAAAATTCTGTGAACCTTTTTGCCACTGTTGTACGTTATTTTGAGGCGGTTTAAATTTTTCTGGTGAAAACAATAAGACAATCTTCCTTTGTTTTGAGAAAGATAAAATGTAGTATCTTATACCTTATATAAAACACTGATTAACCACTATGGACCGTCGTAAATTCTTACTCACCAGAAAGGCTTCTTCAACGATTATTCGTTCTCCTTCTTTCCGGCCTTCATCAGGTCTTAATCCGTATACAGGAGCATGGACTGTTAATGAAGTACAGCACATATTGAAACGCACCATGTTTGGTTCTACAAAAACAGATATTGATTATTTCAAATCAAAAACACTTATACAAACAGTTGATGAATTGCTGAATCCCGCAGCTTCTTTGCCTTTACCGCCTGTAAATGATTACAACACCGCTGCACCCGATCCTGCAGTGCCTGCCGGACAGTCCTGGATCAACAACCCAACAAATGACGGCACCATCAACAGTCAGCGAAGGGCTTCATTTAAAAAATGGTGGATTGGGCTCATGATCAACCAGGATCGCAGCATCCGGGAAAAAATGACGCTTTTCTGGGCCAACCATTTCAGCACCGAAGCCAACGACATTGGCAACGCACATTATGTATATCACCATCATGCACTTATGCGTCAGAATGCGCTTGGTAATTTTAAACTATTGGTAAAGAATGTGACCATTGATGCAGGGATGTTACGCTATCTGAATGGTTACCTCAACACTGCAAGCGCCCCGGATGAGAATTATGCCCGTGAACTGCAGGAGTTGTTTACTATCGGTAAGGGGCCTTCTGCTGCATATACTGAAGATGATATAAAAAAAGCAGCAAAAATATTGACCGGCTGGCGTATTAACGGAACCACCTATGCCAGTTATTTTGATGCTTCAAGGCACGATTCAAGCACAAAACAATTTTCTTCTTTTTACAACGGAACAAGTATTATAGGAAAGACGGGAACAGCAGGTGCTACAGAAACAGATGACCTGATCAATATGATCTTTACG
>MWVY01000034.1_pt1 | contig 28933 bp, 26 predicted proteins | sample 1047251 | NCBI WGS metagenome assembly MWVY01 (sample SAMN06349983, study PRJNA376086) | soil metagenome | isolation source: MS7-5 sample Antarctic (ecotone) soil | place: Antarctica | collected 2015-01-13
GCCTGAATGTCGGTGAATTCTAAACCGCCGACAACTTTTTCGAGATCTTTCAAAAAGCCGGAGAGCGTTTTGTCGGCAGGTGCGCCGCGCCAAGATTTAACTTCCGTTAGAGTCGCAAAATTTCCCGTCAGCCACGCTTTTGCTTCGTCAATCGAACGCGAATTACGAATCAGCGGAATAATATAATCAAGCGCGTCAATCGCTTTGTTCAAACCTTCCAAAATATGCGCCCGCGCTTTCGCTTTCCTCAGTTCAAATTCGGTGCGGCGGCGGACAACCTCGCGCCGGAATTCAACAAACGCTTCGAGCATCTGTTTGAGATTAAGAACCTGCGGCTGTCCGTCCACAATCGCAATGCTGATAATGCCGAAAGACATCTGCAGCTGCGTTAGTTTGTAAAGTTTGTTGAGAACAATTTGCGGCACGGCATCGCGTTTGAGTTCAATAACAACGCGGATGCCTTCGCGGTTTGATTCGTCGCGGATTTCCGAAATGCCGTCGAGTTTTTTCTCATTGACGAGTTCGGCGATGCGCTCAATCAGGCGCGATTTATTTAACTGATACGGAATTTCCGTAACAACCACCGCATCGCGCTCCGAGCCGCCGCGCCCGACGCGGTCAATCGCGGCTTTCGCCCGCATCTGCAAAATCCCGCGTCCTTCACGATAAGCGCGGTGAATTTCCTCGCGCCCGTAAATAAATCCGCCCGTCGGAAAATCCGGTCCCGGCACGATTTCGATAAGTTTATCTATCGTAATATTCGGATTTTTGATGAGTTCAATCGTCGCCGTTACAATCTCGGTCAAATTATGCGGCGGAATTTTCGTCGCCATCCCGACAGCAATACCTTCCGAACCGTTGACCAGCAGGTTTGGTATGCGCGTCGGCAAAACGACCGGTTCGCTCAGCGACTCATCGTAGTTCGGCTGAAAATCAACCGTTTCCTTTTCGATGTCCGCCATGATTTCGGAAGTGAATTTCTGCATTCTTATTTCCGTATATCTCATCGCCGCTGCGTTGTCGCCGTCAATCGAACCGAAATTTCCCTGCCCATCAACGAGCATATAACGCATCGAAAATTCCTGCGCCATTCGGACAATCGTGTCATAAACCGCCGTGTCGCCGTGCGGATGATATTTTCCAATCGTGTCTCCAACGACTCGCGCCGATTTTTTATACGGTTTGTTGTGATAATTGCCGAGTTCCTGCATCGCCCAAAGCACACGGCGATGGACGGGTTTTAAGCCGTCGCGCACGTCCGGCAGAGCGCGTCCGATGATGACCGACATTGCATAATCGAGATACGACCGCCGCATCTCGTCTTCGATATTTACCTGATTGCGTTCTAATACTGAATCCATTTATTTTTCCTTAATAATAATTTCTGAAATTCCGTTATTCTTTGAGTTGTTGTAAAAGGGCGTGAATAAGATAAAATTCGGAAGTCCACCCGATTTAAATACATTATTATTTTACAGGTAAACAGCCTGTTTAGCAACCTGCAAAACCTTTGCAAGACATTGAAAAAAAAGTAACTTCCTGATAATTTTCAGTCTTAAATTTCCAATTCAATTTTTGGAGAAATCTATGTAGTTGACAGGTGTTACAAAAACAGACAAACGATGTGTTCAAAGAATGTGTTTAACTTTGCCGATTCGAATAAAACCGCAGGTAAATATGAGGTTTTGCTGCCGGATTATTTGAGATTTTTGATTGTGAGAACAGTAAATTTACAGCAAGCAGCAGAAAAGCTGTAAAGTTCAATTGTCGGCTGCTAAATGCCCGAAGTTTCTATAAACAGCTCCACTGATTATCAACGACCATCGCCGGTGCGCCGCTGCTGCCCGCTTGACACGGCGTAGTGCTGCGGCGGCAGTTGGAACAATAAACCATTGAACCGTTTGGTTTTCCGGCGGGAAGCGCGTTTTGCAAAAGCGAAGGCATCTGCACCGGCGCACCGAATTGAACGTCCGTGCCAAAAAATGTCGAGCGACCTTTAACCATTCCTTCGTCCGGCTGTCCGGTCATAAACACTACCGTCGCTTTATCAAAATTATTTGACGACATAGCATTTTGACAACCCAAAGTGTAACCGTCATAACAAAAACGGTCGCCCGTCGAATAAACCCGCAAGCGGTCATCAGCCCTAAATGTTTTCGGTCCGTAAAGATTGCCGGTTGAAACAAATGTGCGGCGGGCTTTGAAAATAATCGGAGCATCAAAAATGTTGTTGACGAACGTTATCGGATATGAATAATCACCGGCATCAGGCAGCATTGCGCCGTTATAAACCAGCGCGGCGGTCATTGATTCGCTTTGAGAATTAATAACCGTTATAGCCGCGCTGTCGGTTACGTCAAGATAAATACCACCGATGGCGTTTGTAAAACCGCCGCCGTAAGTATCTGAAACCAAAATATCTCCCGCGTGTTCAAAGTGCATTGAGTTGGCATTTTGCTGCGGGGTGCGTTTTGGATTTAAAAACATACTTCCTTCGATTTTCCAATCGGAGTTGATAACGTCCGAATAAATTCCGGCATCGCGGTTATAAACAAAACGACAATGGTTAAATTTTACGTAGTCAAACTGCCAGGCAAAGGTAGTTATCGGTAAGCCGTGAGCATAAAACCCGCGATTGAAATTATTAAAAACGACGCGCTCGAAATAAAAATTCTGCGACGACATAAACGCGCCGACCGCTTCGATACCGGAAGTATTTTCATTGCTTGAGCCGTAAAGTTCCAAATCCCTGATTGCCACATTTTCTACACATTCGCCGATGCGGAAAAGAGCGCGGTTTGTGCCTTTAAGCCGGATTCGGCTGGGATTTTCCTTGACGACGTTGTTAGTCGGTGCGCCGGTCGTGATGCCGCTGATACCCTGAATAATAATGCCGGACGGCAAAGCAACCGTTGAACCAACAACAAAATCGCCTTCGGGAATCTGCAAAGTTCCGCCGTTGCGCGAGGCGATAAAAGCCATTGCGCTTTTAAAGGCGGTTGTATTGTCGGTTGTGCCGTCGCCAACCGCACCAAAATCTTTAATATTGTAAATGCCGGGCGTTTCGGGCGTGGCAATCCAATCGTAAGTTACCTGACCGACATAATTATCGCCCTTGAAACTGATTCTGTATCTTTTATCTTCGCCGCTAAAACACCATTTATAGTTGGTTGAACTGGCACGCATCGCCGCCGTTGAAGAATTGCTTTGGGTTACCCGCGCGGTTGAATCACCGCACGATGAAACTTTCATCGGCGTTGAACGGTTTAAATCGGTGATGGTGATGTCGGTTGTCGGTGCTGAATAACGCAGAGCGCACGTTGCAGCTTTCTGCGTGTCCGGCACATCGAGAAAAAGATTATAGCCTTCAAATTTATTCTGCGCGAAAGCAGTTAAGGAAAAGGACAAAATAAAAAAAGAGAGAAACAAAGTTCGGTTGGTTTTCAACATAATAAAGATAGATTAACAGGTAAAAAAAGCAAAAGTAAAAAGTACAAAGGCAAAAGTAAAATCATTTTCCGGAAGCAGCAATAATTCTGCGGCTTATTTTTGTCTTTTTACTTTTGTCTTTCTTTTGGCTGATTTATCCCGCGCCCGCACTAAAAACTTAAGTTCGGTCATAAATTCGGAAACGTCTTCAAATTCGAGATAAACGGACGCAAAACGGACATAAGCCACTTTATCAAGTTCTTTGAGGCGTTTCATAATAATTTTGCCGAGTTCGCTGGTCGGACATTCGCGGTCGGGTGAATCCTGCACGAATTTTTCGACCAAATCTACGGTTGATTCGAGTTGAGAAGCGGAAATCGGGCGTTTTTCGCAAGCGCGGAGCAAGCCCGCCAAAATTTTATTGCGGTCAAAGGTTTCACGTTTGCCGTCTTTTTTAACGACCATGTACGGAATTTCGTCAATCCGCTCATACGACGTGAAACGCCTGTTGCATTGCAGACACTCACGCCGACGGCGAATGGAATCGCCGTCTTTGGCTTCTCTGGAATCTACGACCTTATCTTCTAAAAATCCGCAAAATGGACATCGCATATCTTTTTAATTCCAAATTCCAGATTCCAACATTCCAAATTTAATTTTTTGAGTTTTAATTTTCACTTTCAAAACACCAAACCAGAAACTAAAAATTTGGAATCTGGAATTTGGAATCTGGAATTTTTGCTTGAACATCGTGTTCAATTTCCTCCGTCGCGTGTTCGCTGGAAAGTAAATTTTTAAAACGCGCCACGCTGATGTCGCCGTGCAAGAAATAGTATATCCCGAAAAAGACGGCAGGCGCGAAATAAACAAGGTGCATCGCAATCGAGGTTGCCGCCGCGTCGTTTGGGGCGACATTCAAAAATACCAAGCCTCCAGCAGTCGCCGCGTGAAACGCGCCTGCCGCGCCGCCCGGTGTCGGCACGAGCGAACCGATTGCCGCCCAACCCATAACAAACAGCGAATCGCTGAAACTGAGCGGCAAATCAAATGCCAGAAGAACGAGCCAGGTTGGGATGGCAATAGCCAGCCAAAGCATTATCGTCCAAAACACAACCGCGACAATTTCACGCCAATTTTTTAATACCTGCAAGGAGGCGGCAAGTTGTTTCAAAAGACTGATAAAAACCCGTCTGACACGGCGCGGAACAAACTTTTTGTCGGTAACTTTCTCCGCCCACGCGGTAAAACGAGCAGAAAGTTTCTGGTAAAAATATAAGCCCAAAAAACCGACGAAAACGCCGACCAACATCAGAGTACCAACAAATTTGACATAAGCAAATTCGTTTTCGCGTCCTGCCGGAACAGTGAACCAGATTAAATTGATGGCGAAAAAACAGACCAGCGCAGCAAGGTCGAAAATCCGTTCAACGCCTAAAGTTATCAGTGCCGCCGAAGGGCGCACACGCTTGTCGCGCATCGGCAGCCACATCGGACGCACAATCTCGCCCATTCTCCCAACCAGAAAAATCGCCGCGAACCCAACCGTCGTCGTTGCAAAAAGTTCTTTGAGCGAAGTTTCGGTTATCGGCTCAAGCAAAACCTTCCAGCGAATCGCCCGCAGCAAATAACCCAGACAGATTATCAAAACCGCCAGAATTAAATAAAAAGCGTCTGCCTTTCGCAAACTTTGGCTGACTTCCTGCCAATCGAGATTTCGCCCGAAAAACCAAAAAATAAAAACAGCAAATAAAAACAGTAGTATAAATTTTATAGATTTTCGCAAACCGCTCGTTACCAACCTTGTGGATAATTCTTTTCCGCTTCAAAACGTATCAATAAAATTGTGCATAAATTACAGCTCCGCTAAATATGCAGCAAAGACACAAGATACAGTATTTTATTGAAAAACTACAATGGATAACTTTCCGATATAGTTTTTTACTCAGAAATACAGAGAAAAAATAAACATTCGCGTAGATTTTTTTCTAGAAATTAAAACTTTTGAGATAACCAGAGTTATTTTGCTAATTATTGAAGCGACAAGCTGCATTTATATAACTGTTTTGTTACTTTTCAATTGCAATATAGAAATAAATAGAAAAATTCTTTGCGATTGTTCTATCAATTTCGTATGGTATGTATATTTTGTTTGCGAAGGTACCAAAAATCATGCGTTCAAGAAAGTCAATTTCCAAGACAAAAAAAACAGCCGTTCAAATCTATAAACATCACCGAATAACACGGATTCTCTGTTTTGTTTTGTGTTTCAACTTACTGTCGGTATCAGTTCCGGCAGCACCGCAAACAATCGTCGGCGCGGTAAATAATTTTACCCAAGATGTCAGATTCGGATTCTTTTCCGGTGATTGGGCAGTTAATTTTCCCGGCTGGTTTGCCGGAGCGTTTCTCTCAGCCGGCAGTTCCAATCAAAATCCATCTGTTGCCAGAATTCAGATTCTGCCCGGCTCGGTTACCGTTAATCAAGGCGAGCAAGTCATTTTTTCAGCAATCGGATACGACGCACAAAATGAACCGCTTAGCGGGCTTGATTTTAAATGGAAGGTTTCCGATACCGGACGCGGACGCGCCGCCCGCCCGCTTCTTGACAGCCGCTTTAAGGCGCGGATTCCCGGAACATTTACCATAACGGTGAAAAGGGCTAATCAAACGGCGCAGGCAACAGTTACAGTTAATCCGTCAACGACAGGAAATTCCCCGCAATCGAATTTAAAATCATCGGAAAGCCGCACTATTTCTTCTCGTTCATCCGATAGCGTTAAGGAAAAAGATAACGACGAATCAAATACAAAAGATTCCGGTAAGGAAACGGAAAGCGGCTCGTCGCCCGAACTGAACTTGCCGGAAGACGGCGGTTGGAATGACGGAAACTGGCAATCATTTGATGACCCGGGCAACAATCCCGGCAACCCGCCCGGGCATCCTGCCGACGACGGCGCGGGAAGCGGAAATTTTCAACTCTCGGCTCCGGTAATTTCTCTGCCGGGGCGCGGAATTGATTTGGCTTTGAACTTGAATTACAACTCGCGGCTGTGGAACAAATCAGGCTCGCAGTTGACTTACGATATTGACCGCGGCTTTCCTTCTCCGGGCTGGTCGCTCGGCTTCGGCAAAGTGATGGATTTGGGAGCGAACGGCGGCAGTATGATTGTGGATGCCGACGGAACAAGACACGGCTTTACCGGTTCGGTAACCGGTTCATATTTTAGCGGACACACGAGCGACGGAACTTTTATTGACTATAACAGCACGAGGCTGAGTTCCGGTATCTCTACGGCTAACGTCAATATGCCCAACGGAACTAGCATTTTATACGGTGCTTCGGGCAACGGAGCCGTTTATCCGACAAGAATTACCGATGCTAACGGCAATTACATCAACATTACTTATAAAAACAATCAAGGTCCGAATATCGAAACCGTTAGCGACACGATGGGACGGATTATTTTCTTCAACTATGATTCAGCCGGACATTTGTTAAATGTTACCGCTCCGCGAACACTCGGATTTGAAGGAGGACGACGCACTCGAACATTGGTGCGGTTTCATTACCGGCAGCTGCCGCTAAACTATTCTTTTGCTTACGGCACGGGCGTAGTCGTCAGAGACAACGCGCCGTGGGTTTTGGATGCCGTTTATTATCCGGCGACGAGAACCGGCTATTGGTTTGGCGGCGCAGACCCTAATTCGTCTGATTATTCCTCGTATTACTCAACTTACGGAATGCTCACGAAAGTTCAAGAGCAGCGCGGGATGAATTGGCAGTCAAGTGCCGAAGAGCAAGGAATTATTACTGCCGGACAAATGACCAAACAAGCCGTTTATAATTATCCGTTGACAACCGCTAACGACGCAGGAAGAACAAACGGCATAAATCTGTCAGATGCTCCGACATACGAGATTTTAACGGAAAGTTGGGACGGGATGGATGACGCTTCCGCCGTTACCACTTACAATCTTCAACAGAATGCTGTGCCGCGGGTAACGACCATTATGCAGCCGAACGGAGCGGTCAGCAGACAATATGCCTATAACTACAGTTCGCTTGCCGACACCCATCCCGATAAATATAAGGACGGGCTTGTTTATCAGGATGAAACTTACGTGCCGGATGCTAATGGAATAACTATTCCGAATATTACCGGAACATTCAAATTAGCCAGCCATTCCGTCGTAACCTGGGCGCAGGGTGAATATGAGTCGCCGCGTCCGTCAAGAACGGAAGTTTTCGACGATGAAAACAATCAAAAAGTTACAACCGAATATGATTATACGGGCGGCAGGTTCAATCAAGTTACGCGCTCGTGCGATTATGATAATGCGGGAGTTAAAATGCGGTGCAGTGTTGCTCAATATGAAAACAGCCCGTCTTATATTGCCAGACACCATTTTAATTTAGTAACGGCGAAGGGAGTTGAAAATCCAGACGGAACAAAAGCCTCGTGGACGGAATATGAGTATGACAATTATCAAAGCCAGCCGCTTGCAAATACTCCCGGCGTTATTCAACACGATTATACTTACGACCCTTACACAACCGAAACGAGAGACGGCGACACCTGTCTTCTTTGGGAGGAAGACCCTAGTTGTGATGAGCCTACGCTAAGCCCTTGCCAATGGTGTATTGAATATGAGCAAGTCAACGCATATGACCCAAGCACCGCGGCAAGGGGAAATGTAACAAAAGTTAAAAACTATACGGATGCTCAAAATCACACGGGAGAGATAAGCGAAACAAGAAGTTACGACATTACGGGCAATATGGTTACGGCGACGACTTCGTGCTGCCAGCAGATGAGTTTCCAATATACGAGCGCGACGCAGTATGCTTATCCCGAATCGCGGACGCGCGGCTCAAGCGATCCGAATTCTCCTGACAGAGTAACGACGAGCGCGGTTTACGCATTTGAAACCGGCTTGGTTACGCAGGCAACCGACGCAAACGGGAATGTTTCCAACGCGCAGTATGATTCCTACACGCTGCGCCCGACCATTTCCTCTTCTTCGACCGGAGCTTACACAGCTAATTTTTATGACGACGCGGCGATGACCGTAACGGAAGAAGTTCACGAAGCCGGAGGAAATCTTGCCGGAAAGAGCATAAAATATCTGAACGGCTTGGGACAGGTAAAGCGTGAAGAAGCACTCGGCGCAAACAATATCTGGGATATTGTCGAAACCAGATACAACAAACTCGGACAGGTTTGGAAGCAGTCGCGCCCCTTTAGAGCGGGCGACGCGGTGCAGTGGACTGAGACGATTTACGACACGCAGGGCAGAACAACTAAGGTTATTGAACCTGACGGAAATTTTTCGCAGGCATTTTATAATGAAACACAGCGTCCCGATTCAGCCTCGAATCTGCCCGGCAATACAATGCGGGTAGCGGATGCTTGGGGACGAGAGCGTTGGGGACGTTATGACCAGCAAGGCAGATTGGCGGAAGTCGTCGAGCCGAATCCGAATGCTAACGGCTCGGTTTTGGCGGCGGGCAGTCTGGTAACAAAATACAATTACGATACAGTTGGCAGGCTTGTCGAAACCGAACAGGGCGTTCAGCAACGCCGCTTCAAATACGACAGTTTGGGCAGATTGACGCGCCAAAAACTTGCCGAGCAAACCGCTACTTTGAACGAGGCGGGCGCATTTGTCGGCGCGGGACAAACGGGCGCACAGTGGAGCGAGGCTTTTATTTACGACACGCGCTCAAATTTGACACAGAGAACCGATGCAAGAGGCGTTAAAACAAACTTTGCTTATTACAATCTTGCCAATGGCGCGGAAGATGCGCTCAATCGTTTGCAGGCAGTAATTTACGATTCGTCAGGACCGAGAGAGCCGAATCTGCCAATCAACGCCGCCTTTAACGTAACGTATGAATATATGCCGACGGGCGACAAGGAACGTATCAAAAAGATAGAATCTCCCGGACTGGTCAAAGAAGAATACAGTTATGACGCGGAAGGCAGAGTCAGCGATTACACGCAAACTGTGGCTTCTCGTGAGAGTTATCCGATGACGACCAGTTATTTGTATGACACGCTCAATCGAGTAACGGATGTTCGCTATCCGGCGCAATACGGCTCGGCGGGCAGTCCGCGCAAAGTAGTTCAGCACACCTTTGATGTCGCCAGCCGTTTGACATCTTTGAAGGTTGACGGGCAGCAGCAAGCCGCAGATATTGTCTATAACGCATCAGACCAGACGACTTCGATAAATATCGGAGTGGCGGGAGCAAATCAGGTTAATGAAGATTACACCTTTGACCCGCAGACGGGACTGCTTACAAATCAGAAAGTGCAGAGAAGTGGGCAGACTCTGCTGGATTTGAGCTACGACTACCAGCGAAACAACAGCGTCGGTAACTTGAATGGTAAAACGGGACATCTTTCGAAAATCATCAACAATCTCGACAATAACAAGAATCGTGAATATGAATACGACGCTTTGGGACGTTTGACGAAAGCCAAAGGCGGCAACGGCGGCAATCTGTGGCAGCAGCAATATAGTTATGACCGCTACGGCAATCGCACATCGGTAACGGCTTCGGGCGTGGCGGCGGATAATACGACGATTCCAAGAGATGGTATTGCCAATCTGACCTATAACGCAACCTCAAACCGCATCACGACGGCAGGTTTTGAATACGATGTAGCAGGCAATCAAACCCGTGCTTTAGCTGAAGACGGAAGTTGGCTGAGAATGGAATATGATTCGGCAAATCGCTTGAGCATTGTCAAACGAGATGACGGAACTTATTTGCAGGCATTTCAATACAGCCCGTCAAACGGACGGCTGATGAACTATGATTACATTTCAGGCGAGTCTATTCTTTATGCGAATTTAGGCGGGACAACTCTTTCGGAGTATCACGAATACACATCAGCCGTGCCGACGTGGACAAAGAGTTATGTTTATCTCGGAGATAGTCAACTCTCGACAATTACACCAAACGGCACGGGCGGCGAATCCACGGAGTTCAATCATCCAGACAGATTAGGAACAAGAACGATTACGAATCAGGCAACAGGTAGCTCTTATGAACAAACCACATTGCCGTTCGGCACAGCCTTAAATGCCGAGTCCACAACTTCAACGAGCAAGCGATTCACCTCCTACGACAGAAGCGCGAGAACCGGCTTGGATTATGCGGTCAACCGAACATACGATTCCAAGCAGGGTAGATTCACCTCTGTTGACCCGATTGGGATAGGTGCGTCAAGTCTTGGCTCACCGCAAACATTGAATCTTTACGCTTATTGCGGCAATGACCCGATAAATCACACCGACCCAAGCGGATTGTTTTGGGGATTTTTCAAGAAGCTATTCAAATGGGTTTTGATTGCCATTGCCGTCGTAGTCGCCGTGCTGACAATCGTGGCGGTTCCGGCAACCCTGGTTGGAATACTTTCAGCAATTAGTGCCGGAGCAAATGCGGCATCGCAGGTTCTCAATGCGCTTGGCTTCAAAAAAGCCGGTTTGATATTTGGACTAATAGCGATAGCAGCAGGTTTTGGAAGCGTGATAGCCGGAAAAATTGGAAATACGTTCGTCAGTGGTGATTCAGAACGCGATCCAAGTTGGTTTGGAGTGCTGAGTGGAGTCGGAGCGGTGGCGAATATCTTGGCTCAGACCAAAGATAAAAAGAGAAGGAAAAGATCGGAGAGGAGTCAAGTTCAGATTATAACAGACAATGCAGTCGCAGGTGCTTTGGCGAGGCTCAAAGGTGCTTGTAAAAAATATATTGAAGGTACTTCGGGATTAGATGCTAAAGACATTTTAGAAAAAATACAAAAAAGACGAGAAGTAACACATAACGAGAAGATTGGTGGTGGTGGAGGCGTAGCAAGGGGAACCGAAGGTGCAGGAGCCAATGGCAAGATTTATTTGGGTGATAAGTTCTTTTTGGATACAGTCGGTGGTTATTCTAGCGGACCGCGAGATGCTGCGAGGGCGCGGCAGGTAACCATTCTGCACGAGTTAAGGCACGTTGTAAGCGGCATAACACATCCTGTGGACGCTAATGGAGTGCCGATTTCAAATGTCCCAGAAAGCCCCGAGGATTTCAATTCCACAATTAGTAAGAAGTGCTTTTGATTCAATGAGGAGAAAGAACAATGTTTAAGTTTATACTAGTATTTATCATCTTATTCCTGCAGGCATGCGCCTCAAATTCTACAAGTGTATCTGGACCATTGCTCGAAGACACCGAAGCAAAAGGTAACAATTCCTTTCAACTGGAGCAACCCATCATTGTTTTGGATAGACGGTTTGGTGAGTGCTTCGGTCAATGTCCAGTTTACAAGATTTCAATCTATGACACGGGGAAAGTTGTCTTTGAAGGAGAGAAAAATGTTAAGACGAAAGGCTTGGTTGAGAGTAAGCTGGATAGATCTCAATTGGAACAATTGATTCATTTATTCGAAAACTCGCAGTTTTTCAAACTTAAAGACAAATACGTTCGGGGAGAAAATTGTTCCAACCCCGTTCTCTCGGATTCCCCCTTTGTCTTTATATCATACTCTGATGGGAAAATCGTGAAAAGGGTAAGTCACTATCACGGTTGTGTTGAAACCACAAATCCGAGCGAAGCTGTAAACAGAGATTTGAATATATTATACAAACTAGAGGAATCTGTTGATAAGTCTGTAAATTCTAAGCAGTGGATAAAATGAATACTGCGGGATTTGGATTACACCTGTAGGTTTTAAATACAATGAAGGAGTAAAATCAAGCATGCGCCTTATCCAAAGACGGCGTAACGTGGCTCAGGTTTGAATATGATTCGGCGAATCGTCTTGTAGTCGTCAGACGAGATGACGGAACGCCGTTGCAGAGTTTTCAATACGGAGCAAGCAATGCCCGATTGATAGCTTACGATTTGATAACGTATCTGGCGACGATTTACGTTTCAAACGGCGGAACGGTTCTTTCGGAATACACGGAATATGGCGTAAATGTGCCGACATGGACAAAGAGTTATGTCTATTTAGGCGACAGTATGCTCTCGACCATTACGCCGAACGGCACGGGCGGCGAATCCACGGAGTTCAATCATCCTGATAGATTGGGAACAAGAACGATTACGAATCAGGCAACAGGTAGCTCTTATGAACAAACGACATTGCCATTTGGAACAGCGTTAAATGCCGAATCAACAACTTCAACCAACAAACGATTTACCTCTTACGACCGAAGCGCACGGACAGGTCTTGATTATGCGGTTAATCGAACATATGATTCAAAGCAAGGTAGATTCACGCAGGTTGACCCAATTGGAATGGGTGCGGCAAATCTGGCTTCTCCACAAACCTTAAATTTATATGCTTACTGCGGCAACGACCCGATAAATTATACTGACCCAAGCGGATTGTTTTGGGGATTTTTCAAAAAACTGTTCAAATGGGTATTGGTGGCGGTAGCCGTCATAGTGGCAGTTGTGACAATTGTGGGGGTTTTGGCGGCTCCGGCAACCATAGCTGGGATACTGTCAGCTATCAGTGCAGGAGCAAGTGCGGCATCGCAAGTGCTGAATGCCTTCGGCTTCAGACGCGCCGGGTTGATATTAGGAATAATAGCGGTAGTGGCAGGTTTTGGCAGCGTGATCGCCGGAAAGATGGGAAATAGTTACGTCAGTGGTGATTCAAGAGGCGATCAGGGTTGGTCTGGAGTGTTGAGCGGAGTCGGGGCGGTAGCGAATAGTTTACAAGCCAAAGGTAAAAAGACTTTGGACGTATGTAACCATTATCTTAAAACCTATTATTCCTTGCTTAAGCCTTACTTTGATAAACTTTGGGAAAAGACGCAGAATAGCAAATCCGAGGAGGCTCCTAACGGAAAAGAACAGGGTGGGGTAATCTATATTAGCAATAGCAAGGTTTCTATAGGAGGAATTGAAGAAAATGGACTGGACGAGTACAACGGAAAGACATATAAAGGATGGTATGGGTGATGAGTTCAATGACTGGGTAATTGAAAGAAAGCGAATAAGGGGGTTGGCAGATTATACTACCCTCGTTGTTCATACGCACCCGACAGACACTAAAGTTAGACCATCAGAAGGAGACAAGCGCTGGTCTAAAGGAAAGCCAGAAGCTACAGTATCGCGGACAGAAGTCGCAGTGTTCGATGGGAAAAAGGCTTTGTGTAGGATTCAAAGGTAGCATTCCATATGGGTCATCGAGGTATCAAATCTATGTGGAGATCAGTTCTGTTTTCTGTAATCGCGTCTTTTATAATTCTTCTGTCATCCGGCTGTTTGTTCACTGATCAGCGTGTTAACCGAAACACGAACGAAAGTGTTCAGGTAAATGCCGATCTTCCAAGTGGTGGCGACCTCATCGAGATTGATTCTTATGAATTCATCGAAGAGGGTCTTACAACAGACATTAAAAAAATTTCCCAAAAACTAGGATTGGCTCCGCTTCCGAAAACCGCCCGACCCGAGGAATTTGAGTTCCGACTCTGGACCAATCTAGGTGGTCTTGGCGACGCAAAATCGCTGATCGTTCGCTCAAGCGGAAGCGAGAATCACGCATATTTTTTCGACATAAACAGGGCTTTGGATCCGATCAGATTTCGTAAAGAACACCTTGCGAGTCCGAAATCTGGTTGGAACAGAGTGCTATTCGAGGTGAGGAACCGACTTACTACCCCAAAAGGACTCGTCCGTGATCCTCAATTTCAACTAAGCAGGGATGAACCTGTGATCTTACTGGAAGTTCTTGATAAGGGTGAGTATCGTCGAGTGTTTTATGGGCAAAACACGTCTTTTCAAGACGGAAAGAGACTCATTGAGCTATGTGACTATTTGACCTCTGAATTTGATGTAGATTTAGATTGTCACGGGGAGCGTGCCACGCCCTAGTGCAAAATTATACGACCTATCTGACGACATTTTACGCCAACTTGGGCGGGACGACATTGGCGGAATATGTCAAATACACATATGCCGTGCCGACGTGGACGAAAAGCTATACATATCTGGGCGACGGAATGCTTTCAACTATCAGCAACGCGAGTGGCGCGGAATCAACCGAGTTCAACCATCCCGACAGATTGGGAACAAGAACAATTACGAATCAGGCGGCTGGCACAAATTCCAAGCAAACTACTTTACCGTTTGGCACAGCGTTAAACGCCGAGTCCACAACTTTAACTAATAAACGCTTTACTACTTGAGGTATTAGGCACAATGGCAAACTAAACTTAATGACTTTTAGTTGGAACTTTTCTTTTTCGCCTTTCGTAAAAACAGTTTGACAGGGCAAGTGTTTGAGCTTTGCGGCTTTGAAGCAAAAGATGATTGCTGATTGGAGAAACGAGCGTTGGAAGCATTAAAAGCAGTAGCGACAAGCAATGGCGCGGAACTTGTGCGGCGGTGTCGCGCCGGAGACGGCGTGGCTTGGGAGGAAATTGTCTCGAGCTTTTCGCGTCGGATTTTTAATCTTGCCTATCGTTTTACGTCGAGCGTCGAAGCGGCAGAAGATTTGACGCAGGAGGTTTTTGTCAGGATTTACAAAACGCTCGACCAATACGACGCGAAACAGGGTGATTTGGCAAATTGGCTGATGCGGCTGGCGCGAAATTTGATAATTGACGATTACCGTCATCGGCAGCGCAATCCGCAAAACACTTACGCCGACGATGTGGAAGAGCATACGTTTCATCTTCGCGCCGTCGGAACTTCGGCACAGAAAGACATTGAACGCCGTGAACTTTGCGCTCAGGTGCAGGAAGGAATTGACAAACTGCCGCCCGATTTGAGAACCTGCGTAATTTTGCGCGATATCGAAGAACTCAGTTATCTGGAAATCGTCGAGGTTTTGAAAATTCCCGAAGGAACGGTCAAATCGCGGATTAATCGCGGCAGGATTGAGCTGGCAAAGATTTTGCGCCGGATGAAAGTCATCAATATTTAATTGAAGGACGTGCATAAATCGAATGTGCAAAACATCTTTCTCAGGTGAAAATATGAACATTAACGCCACCGTCGAAAAAGATTTTGAAAAGTTTTATTGAATTTATTAAGGGTTTTAGTTTTATGAGTTATCAAGATGAAAAAATCTTACAATGTTCGGAGTTCGAGGAACTGCTGACAGATTATTTGGACGGGAGCCTCGACAGACCGACACATAAAGCGGTTGCCGTCCACGCTTTGCGCTGCCCGTTATGCCATGGGCTTTTAAATGAAGTTAAAGATGCTTTACAAATTTGCCGTGAAATTTCTCCGCCGAAAACTTCGATGACGCATCTTGAAGCAAGAATTTTATCAATGACCGCACCTGAAACGGCGATGGCTTGCGAACAATTTGAAGAATATCTGACCGATTATCTCGACGGATTTCTGCCCGCGCCTGTTTTTCACCGATGGGAACGCCACGCCGTTTTGTGCGAAAAATGCACGGATTTGCCGGGCGCAGTCGTGCGCTCAATCGCCGCTTGCTACACCTATAAAATGGACGAACTGCCGATTCCCGCCGGATTGAACGCGAAAATTCTGCAAGCAACCCTTGGCACGCAAAAAGCACAAAGCGTCCGTGCGTCGTGGATTGCACAGGCAACGGAATGGATTCGCGGCTTAAGTTTCCCGATTCCGATTCCGCAGCTTGCGCCTGTCGCCTTGATTATGATGTTTGCCGCTTTGATTTTCAGTCAGGCGGTTTCCGCTGACGGTTCGATTAGCGGGATGTATCAAAAGAGTTTTGAACTTGCCGGACAAACCTATAAAGAAGGCGCGGATATTATGCTCGGCGGAAAAATTATCGAACAAAACCCAAACCAAGAACCAATCAGCGGAACTTTTGTCAGCGAGGAAAATAAATAATGAACTGTGCTTATCACAATCAAAATGTAGCGGTTGTCAGCTGTAACGGCTGCGGAAAACCGTTATGTCCGATGTGTGACCACCGCATTAAAGGCTTTCCTTATTGTCAGGATTGTATCGTTTCGGGTGTTGAACTTCTGCGAAACCAGCGTCAATCTTCATATATTCCAATCGTTAAACGGCAAACTTCGCCGTTTATCGCTACGCTTCTGTCGCTTGTTTGTCCCGGACTCGGCGCGGCTTACAACGGTCAGACAATGAAGGCGTTGGTTTATTTCGCTGTGTTTGTCGGACTTTTTCAGATGGCGGTTTTAACCGGCGGAATGCCGCTTTTTGTTTTGGGATTTTTGGGAATGTGGCTTTTTGCCGCGCTTGATTCGTGGCGCACCGCACGGCTTCTGCGCTCAGGCTTAACGCCCGACGGCGCGGAAGATATTATCGTGCAGAGATTTTCCGATAATCCAAAACTCTGGGGCGTTGTTTTGACGGTTCTCGGCGGGTCGTTTGTCTTGCAGACATTTTTTAATTTCCGTCCTTTGATGCGGTTTGTTCTGCCTGTTCTGCTCATCGGTTTAGGCATTTATTTTTTGCGCTATTATGTTTTTAAAACGAAGGAAACCGAACAAAAAAGGGCAAGTTATGCAAACCAAACCGACACGCCAAATTTTGTCAGCGCGTTACAGGATGTAAATTTTCGTTCTGAAGATTTTGATTCAAACAATAATTTTGAAACTCAAACACGCATTCGGACGTGGAAAAACAAGTAGGAAATCTTGTATGATAGAAACAGGTCAGTTATAAATGTTTTTTACAAACAGAGCCGTCCTGAGGAAATCAGTAGTATTGAAAGGATTTTATTATGTCATTTTGGTTAAAAGCCGCAGGAAAATGGGGAAGCATTTTCGCCATTCTTGCCCTTATTATTACATTATTAAAACAAATAATCGCTTTAATCGGTTTTGTGACGACAGCGATTAAATTGCTTGTTATTTTGGCTTTTGTTGCTCTTTTTATCGGAGTCGGATTAATGGTTCTCCGAACTTTCAAGGCAAACCGCAAAGCCAAAGAGTAAAATTTTGTTTTAATGTCAGGATTAAGCCGTTACAAGAAGTAGTCGGGATACTTGTTTTTTGTGATGGCTTGTGATACTTTCTGTTTTTCCGTTCAAAAATAAATGAACAATCAGGGAAAATTTAATCCCCCAAGAAAGTGTTTTGGTTTTTTAAATTGAACGCTTTCGTAAGGTTTCGCGTCAGTCGCCGTTTGGCTGTGCTTTCGTGATTCCGTGTGCTGAATCTTTCGGGGTTCGGCGCGAAATCATAAAAAGGAGCTAAAAGCATAATGCAAAAGAACGACCGTTCTTATATTTTTTTATTAACACACACAACCAAAACAAAAATTTTTATCCGCCGATTTGAAGTTTCAAAAAAACTTTTCCAAACCGGCATCGCCAGTTTAATTTTATCATTTGTAATTTTAACATTAGGATTTACAGGATTTATCAACAGCAATACGTTTGCAAAAAATGCAAAAAACGAAATAATTCCCCAAACTGAATCAACTTTAACCGCCCAACAGTCAAAAGTTTCCGCAAATAATTCAAAAGCCGAATATCAAACAATTAATTACGAGCGACCCGCTGCGAGCGAAGATTTCATTCTCAACAGCGGCGGACCTGAAGATTCACTTAAATTAACAACGGCGGAATGGAAAGCTGAGGAAAGCCGGTTGGAAAGCCAACTTAGTCTGATTGAAAAAACCAGCAATCCGGCATTTTTGCCGACAATGTGGGCGCATTTGGGTGAAATCAACAATGAATTTGGTTTTCGCCATGACCCTTTTGGCGGACGCGCTTACGAGTTTCACGCGGGCATAGATATTGATGGCAACAGTGGCGATATTGTCGCCGCACCTGCCAACGGCATTATTACCAACGCGGATTGGCAAGGCGGTTACGGCAATATGATTGAGATTGACCACGGCAACGGCTTAACCACCCGTTATGGGCATCTTTCCCGCATCGGAGTTCAAATCGGCGATACCGTTCAGCGCGGACAAATTATCGGTTTGCTAGGTTCGACGGGACGTTCAACCGGACCGCATCTGCATTACGAATTGCGTTTGAACGACAAATCAATCAACCCACGCCGATTTTTGCCGCCCGAACCAAATAAAATCAAAGCATTAAACTCGGACAAATAATCAATTAAAAAATAACAGAAAAGAGCGTAGTTGATTGCTAAACTATGCTCTTTTCTTGTTAAACAGGAAAATCTTCGGGCAGTGGTTCGCCGTAAGTGCGTTCATAGATATAACACTTTTGTTCGGCTTCGGATAAATTTTTCGGCATTGAAGAAATAATTATCGCGCGGGCGGACGAAAACATTGAAAAAGCGAATTTAACACGCTCTTGCGGAGTTTTTTGCATCCACTTTTCGTGCCACATTTTCTCAAATTCGGGCGAAGTATCGTGTAACATTTTATTTGTTTAGTTTTTCTAAAATTTCGTTCAATTTGTTATCAACTTCCAACATTTCCGACCAAGTATTAAGATAATTCATATCAACCTTGTTTCGCAGCAAATTTGCGACATCACGAAGCTGCATTTCCGAGTTTGTCTTTTTCGCCCAATTTAATTTAGACAAAATCAAATCTTCGTGGCTGATAATCCATAAATCAAAATCGGCAAAATCAACTTTTTTTCGACGATTAAAAGCGTTTATCTGAAATTCATCATTTTTTCGCAACACGCAATCAACTTTGACGAGCGTTTTTTCGTGAAGCAGATTAAACATCGTGTTTCTCGAAATTGCCGAACGCATTGAACCGTGCGGAATATAATATTCAGGCTCAAAAAATTTGATAATCTCGTTTGCCTTGCTTAAATCAAGTTCAACGACAATATCGATATCGGCGGTCATTCGCGGCTGCGCGTAATAAGCCATCGCCATCGAACCCGTCAGCATATATGAAATATCGAGTTTTTCAAGCCGTTTGGTGAAATCAAGCAAAACTTCATTTTGTTCAAGAATTACGGACATAACAAATTGATTGTAATCGGATTATCTCACACATCGAAGATTCGGCAGCAAACTATTAACTGTTCGCTATTGACTATAAACTATCTTTTGATAAAAAAGGTTTTCCTTTGTAAATCAGTTAAAAGTGTAGAGTGAACAGTTAATAGTTTTGCTCTTTTTCTGCATTTTGAGAAAGTCCTATATAAAATAAAAAATGAGAACACAGCTTGAAATTTACGAAATCATATTTTCAAACTCTTCTTCATTAACGATTTTTACACCTAAACTTTCCGCTTTTGTAAGTTTTGAGCCTGCGTCGGCACCGGCGACAACATAATCGGTTTTTTTACTAACAGTTGAAGAAACTCTTCCGCCGCGTTCTTCAACAAGTTTTCCTGCTTCGTCGCGTGTGAAGTTTTCGAGTTTTCCTGTCAGAACAAATGTTTTGCCGATAAAATTTTCATCTAAAACCATCGAAGAATCACCGTCAATTTCCATTTTCACGCCCGCCGCTTTTAATCTTTCGATAATTTCCTGATTGTGCGGATTTTGGAAAAAGTTAAAAACCGAAACGGCGACTGCCAAACCGATTTCGTGAATCGCGTCGAGTTCTTCAACGCTTGCTTCGGCGAGTTTTTCAATCGAACGAAACGCCCGCGCCAAAATTTTCGCGTATCTTTCGCCGACGTGCCGAATGTCCAAACCAAAAAGCAATCTTTGCAAGCCGCGTGTTTTCGAGGCTTCAATTTGATTGATTAAATTTGTCGCTGACTTTTCCGCCATTCGTTCAAGTTCCGAAACTTGTTCGAGCGTCAGCGAATATAAATCGGCGACATTTTTCACCAAACCCAAATCAACCAGCTTTTCGACCAAAATATTCCCCAAACCTTCGATGTCCATTGCCTTTCGCGCTGCAAAATACAAAATTCGCGCCTTAACTTTCGCGGGACAATCCGTGTTTGAACAGCGCGTAACGGCTTCGCCTTCGGGACGCACGGCATCAAAACCGCAAACCGGACAGTACGTCGGAAATTCGTATTCAACCTCGTCGCCATCGCGTTTTGATTCGATAACCTGCAAAATTTGCGGAATAATTTCTCCCGATTTTTCAATCAAAACCCAATCGCCGAGTTTAATATTTAATCTTTTTATTTCATCTTCGTTGTGCAAAGACGCACGCGCTACGATTGTTCCGGCAAGTTGAACCGGTTCGAGATACGCGACCGGAGTTAGTGCGCCGGTTCTGCCAACTTGAACGACAATATCGTTAAGGCGCGTCGTCGCCTGCATTGCCGGATATTTGTAGGCAATCGCCCAACGCGGTGCTTTCGTCGTCGCACCGAATTCTTCCTGCAGCTGGGTTGAATTTACTTTGATAACCACGCCGTCAATGTCGTAATCAAGCGCATCGCGTTTTGCCAGCATTTGATCGCAAAATTTGATGACTTCTTCGATGTTTTCGCACAATGCGCGGTTTGGATTGACGTGAAAACCTTTCTTTTCGAGCCACGCGAAAATTTCCCAATGCGTCGGAAATAGTTTTTGATTGCCTGATAAAACGTCATACGGAAATATATCCAAACGTCTTGACGCGACAATCGCCGAATCGAGTTGGCGCAGTGTTCCCGAAGCGGCGTTGCGCGGATTGGCAAAAGTTTTTTCGCCGAGCATTTCGAGGTCGTTATTGATTTTTTCAAAAACGGAACGCGCCAAAAAAGCCTCGCCGCGCACTTCGACTTGTTTGGGAAAATCGCCTTTTAATTTCAATGGAATTGTGCGAATTGTTTTGACATTATTTAAGACATCATCGCCGATAAAACCGTCGCCGCGTGTTGCGCCCGCGACCAAAAATCCGTTTTCGAAATGCAAAGCCAGCGAAAGACCGTCAATCTTAAGTTCCGCAACATACTGAAAATCGCGTCCGTCTGCCAGTCTTCTGCAGCGTTCATCAAAGGAGCGTAAATCTTCAATATTGTAAGAATTGTCGAGCGACATCATCGAAACGCGATGGACAAACGGTGTAAAACTTGTCGCCCGCCCGCCAACTCTTTGCGTCGGCGAATCAGCCGTGATGAGTTCGGGATTTTCTTCTTCGAGTTTTTTTAGTTTTTCTAAAAGCGCGTCAAATTCCGCGTCCGCTAATTCAGGCGTGTTTTTTAGATAATAAAGGTCGTTGTGCCGATTTATCTCAACGCATAAAGTTTCGATTTCGGTTTTGATATTGTTTTTGGCTTGTTCAAAAAGATTCATAATTCTAGGACAAGACGCAATCCTTTTTCGACTTGTTCCATTTTGCGTTCCGATACAATGCTGACACATTCAAGCAAAAGTCTTTTGTCTATAGTAAAAATTTGGGTAACATTAACAACCGAATCTTTTGGTAAATCGCTTTGTTCACTTTTAAGCAGAACATTTTCCTTCATTTCAGCTAAATCAATTTTGGCGGTGATAAGCGCAACTATCGAAGTATTAAGATTGGTGTTATTGAAAGTATCAGCTTGAATTATTAAAACAGGACGGCGATAGCCCGGACCCGAACCTATCGGTTCAGGCAAATCCGCCCACCAAATTTCTCCGCGTTCAATTACCATTCGTCTTTCGGTAAAGAGAGCATTGCCATTCTAAACAAAACAGGGTCAACCGATGTGTCAACCTTCGCGCATACTTTATTGATGTTGGTAATTATTTCTTCATCTTCATATTCTTCCGCGAGTTTTTCAACGCCCATTGCAAAAACTCGGCTGCGTGAAACTTTCAATTTTTTTGCAAGTTTTTCGCTTAGCTCAAAGACCTCGTCCGAAACTGATATTGCTGTTTTCATATTTAAAAGTATAACGGCGGTAATACCGAAAATCAATTTTTATAAAGCAAATAGCGCGGAGCATTTTCGCTTCTTTCAAAGCTGCGGCAGACAAAATTTCCGGCAAATGCTTTTTGAAATTCTTTTTTTATTCTTTCCTGTTCGGCAATCGCTTTGTTTGGATTTATTTTTACCAATTCATCCCAATTATTCGGCGTTTCGATGGTCTGCACAATTTCGCCGTTTTCGACAAATTTTTCACCTTTTGCCAGCTTTTCCACTTTTTCACTTTCCAGATTCCATTCGGCAAAAAGTCGGTCGCTGTCGAGTCCGATTTTTTCGCCCTGTTTGTTTGAAGCCGAATAATCCGTGCCGTAATAATTTGGTTTATATTCGCGGACAATTGCGCCGAGTTTTTCCAGATTGAAAAAAGCGTTTCGCGCCTGAACGGGCTGAAATGTCCATTTGATAAATTTCACGTTTTTGCTCAGAGCCTTTTCGCGCTGCGCCCATTTTAATTGTGCGCCGATACCGCAGCTTTGAAACGCGGGCAGAACGCCCGCGATGTGTGAATAAAAAAAACGCTCGCCGCCGCAAAAAGCCGGAACGGACAAAACAAAGCCGACCAATTTATTTTCGGCAAATGCGCCGAGCGTAAAACCGCCAGCGTGTTTGGTTACAATAAAATGTCGGACAGGCGAAATTTCAAGTTCCGGCAAAGCAAAAACTTCGCGCTGAAGCGCAACGCAGCCGTTTAATTCTTGAACAGTCGCAACTTCGCGGATGATTGTTTTATCCTTAGTCATTTGTAAAAAATGTAAAAAATTTCAAATTTCAAATTTGCCGAACCAATCTTGAGAAACTTTCTCAATTTGTTTGGCGGCTGTCAAATCTACGATATTGAACCGGCTTTTGGCGATTTTTCCAAACTAATCAGAGAAGCGCAAACTCTGCTCGACAGTTTGACAAAAAAATAGTAAAAACTAATGGCAGACTCTTTATTAATTGGTAATTTAGAAAATAATCAAAAAACATTTTACTCCTTTGCCTTAAACTGCGTTTTATGGAAAATCTGTCTGTAACGAAAGAAGATTTTGAAGAAAAATTTTTGAAAATTGCCACTGCTGCGGACAAATTTGAAGGTTACACGCATCCGCACGCCGAGAGAATCGCCGTGCTTGCCGACGCTTTGGCGCGAAACTATAATCTTGCCTCGCACGACCGTCTTTCTTTGCGGCAAGCCGCGCTGGTTCACGATATCGGGGAAATTGTGATGAATCGTGATTACATTAAAAGCAAACGGATGCTGCGCGAAGATGAACGGATTGACATGCAGCGGCATCCGGTTATCGGCGAGCAGGAAACGGCAAAACGCGGTTTGAGCCGGGCTGTTCAACTGCTCGTGCGCTGGCATCACGAATGGTGGAACGGCAGCGGCTATCCCGACGCTTTGGAGCGCGAGCAGATTCCCTTGGCGGCAAGAATTCTGCGCGTCGCCGACACTTTTGCCGCTCTGACCGATGCGCGTCCATACAGAGCGGCGATTTCCGAACTGGAAGCCAAACGCTATTTAATCGAATGGTCGGGTATCGAATTTGACCCGAAGGTTGTTAAGATATTTCTTTCGCTGGAAGGTTTCAAGGAGTTGGAATCTTTCGCCGATAAAGTGCTTAGTATTGAGTTCTAAGTCCTGTATTCCCTCATTTTACACTTAGCACTTGGCACTCGGAATTTTATGTTCACAAAATCCATTACACCGAAGGGCTGGCTTGCTTTTGAACTTAATGTTCTACGCCGTCTGAAATTTAATTCCGCCATTTTGCCCTTTATGAGTGAGCCGAATCTCGGCGTATATCTGAAACGCTGGACGGTGCGCGTTCTCGCCAATGATTTAACGCAGTCGGCTTGGACAAAAGCCGTTGCCGTAATTCTAAACAACGCCGAAAAATTGTCTGACGAAGACGTTAATTCGATTTTGGAAGACGCTTACGTCCCGCGTTATCGTCTGCAAAACGAATCGCTGAAAAAATGGTTTAATGAAACTGATGCGTGGTGGTTTGACAATGTGCGGAACAACATCGAAAAACTTTCTTCGCCCGTCGCGCAGGCAATTGCTTTGAGCGTCGGCATGAGCGTCGGCGATTATCTTTTGTCTTTCGATAAAGAAACGCTCGAACTTCGGCAGCCGCTATCAAACGTTTTCCGACGGCTCTGGAGCGTGTCGCCCGAACCTGTCAACAACGGGCAGAACAACACCTGTCAAAACAAAAACGCCAACGATTTTATCGCTGAAAATTATATGGATTTGATGTTTTTGCGGCTTCCGTCGGCACACAATCAAAGCCAGCAAAATTATTTGGGATGGACTGCTTGGCGCGAGGAATGGCTTCGTTTCGGCGATGACTTTTGGAACGATTTGGAAAAGGCGCAAGCGGGCAAACTCGGAACGCTCATCGAAACAAAATCACAGTATTTGCGCCTTGTCGAAGAAACTCTGCGGACGGCTTCACATATTCCGGTGTGGGCAATCGCGCACGTCGAAGACGGTTTTGTTTCAACTCAAGATATTGTTGAAACAATTGGTCAGATTCGGCGCGTTGATACAATTTTTACTAAAGATTTCTCGGAACTGACCGGCTCGAAAGCCGTAATTATTACGGCTTAACACCGGAATTTATTTGCAATCAACAGGAATTTGGAATACTTTGCGAAATCAAATAGTTTGTCAGAGATTCTTCCCAATCCGGCAGTGGGGAAAGTCCGAATTTTGGGCTAAACAAACATTTAAGCCGCGAAAACTGCGGACGCGGCGCGGGACGCTTCAAACCTCTGGTCAAAACACTTTTAATTAAATTTTTATTGATTCCGTTAATCTCGCAAACTTTTTGTGCAAAACCGGCGTAACTTGTGCCTTCGCCCGCATTTGTAACGTGATAAACGGCGGGCAAATCGAGTTCGGCAAGTTCACGAAGTCGCCGCGCTAAATCTTTAGCAAAAGTCGGCGTTCCGAAAGAATCGGAAATCGCTTTAATTTGTTTTCCTTCCGCCAGAAGTTTGGGCAGAACGCTTAAAAAATTCGTACCGTCGTTGCCATAAATCCAGCCTGAACGTGCGATAATTGAACGGGCATAAGCATTTCGAGCGCGAATTTCGCCTTCGAGTTTTGATTTGGCATAAACGCTCTGCGGATTTGGCGTATCGCGCTGCGTATAAAAATCATCTTTTGTTCCATCGAAAACAAAATCGGTAGAAATCGTTACAAACGCGCAATCAATCTTTTTAGAAGCCAACGCCAAATTTTCGACACCGGTTGTGTTTGCCTTGTAACAAATTTCCCTGTTTGTTTCCGCGCCGTCAACATCCGTGTAAGCCGCACAATTTATCACGGCATCGGGCTTTTCACTTTGAAAAACTTTTTCTACTTGTCCGGCGTTCGCAATATCACATTCTTGGCGCGTTAATGCCGTAATCTCATCGCCGATTGAACGGCAATAATCAATTGCTGCTCTTGCGACCATTCCGTTTGCGCCAGTGATTAAAATTCTCATTTGCCTCCGACTTCCATTCTGTAATGATTTTTATAATAATCACGATACGCGCCGTTTCTGATGCGATTCACCCAATCTTGATTTTCCTGATACCAGCGAATTGTCTTTTGCAAACCTTCTTCCCATGTCGTTTGCGGCTTCCAGCCGAGTTCATTTTCAACTTTGGTCGCGTCAATTGCGTAACGCCGGTCGTGTCCGAGCCGGTCGGTTACAAATTTAATGAGCGAATGCGGTTTGCCGAGCGCGTCAAGAATTGATTTGACAACTTCGATATTTTGCCGCTCATTTCTCGCGCCGATATTGTAGCTTTCGCCCGATTTGCCTTTTTCGTATGCCAGCCAAATAGCGCGGCAATGGTCTTCAACAAAAATCCAATCGCGCACGTTTTTTCCGTCGCCATAGACGGGCAAAGGTTCGTCGTTCATCGCGTTGGCAATCATCAGCGGAATCAGTTTTTCGGGAAATTGCCGCCCGCCGTAGTTGTTTCCGCAACGGGTAATAATTGTGCCAACACCAAAAGTTTCGTGCGCGGCGCGGACAAAGTGTTCGGCGGCGGCTTTTGACGCGGCATACGGCGAATTCGGCTTTAGAGACGAATCTTCAGTAAAAAATAAATTGCTGTCTTCGGGCAAACTTCCCTGCACTTCGTCGGTTGAAATCTGCACAAAACGACGTATATTTTTTGCGCGTGCCGCGTCCAGCAAAACCTGCGTTCCGAGAACATTTGTCAAAACGAATTCGCTTGCCGAATTGATGCTTCTATCAACGTGCGATTCGGCGGCAAAATTAAAAATTGCTTCCGCCTTTTCTGGTAAAGCGTCGAAAACTTCTTCGCGCTTGGTGATGTCGCCTTTGATAAATTTATGGCGCGTTTTGTCTAATCCGTTTAAGTTTTCTAAATTTCCCGCATAAGTCAGCGCGTCAAAATTGATAATTTCAACATTGGAAGTTTCTTCTAAAATTAATCTAACAAAAGTCGAGCCGATAAAACCCGCGCCGCCGGTTATAAAAATAGTTTTCATATTTCAAAGCAAGAATTCAAACAGGATAGATAGGATAAAACAAATTTTATTATCCTGTAAATCCTGTCTATCCTGTTTGAATTCTTTATCTATTAAGTTGCCGCATTTGTTTGAGCAAAACTTCCGCATATTTTTTCGGTGAATTGATATTTTTCAAAACAATTTGGCTGTTGTTTTCGCCCGCATTTTCGATAACCAGATTGCCAAAGCCGAGAAGTCTCTGCGGAACTGTCGCCGAAACGGTTACGTCCTGAATCGTGCGAAGCGGAACATTTTTAGTTGTATGAGAAATTAAACCTTGATCAATCTCAATTTTTGCATCGGTCAGAATATAACGCACTGTTTTTTGTTTAAAGTGATAAAACGCCGGTATCAAAAGCAGAGAAAGTCCGGCTAAAATGGAAAACCACCAAGGAATATCCAAACCGAACAGATTTCCTGCATAATAAAGCAAAAAAACCAATAAAAACGCGCCCAAAACCGCCAAGCCGTAACCGACCTTGACAAACATTAACGTCGGACGAATCGAAAAAATCTGCGTTTCGTCATCATCGTTTAGATTGTTTCTTGCCGGACGCGCCAGCCTTGTTTCCTCTTCGGCTTCAAGAACAGTGCCGCATTTTTGGCAATAAACTGCTTCGTCCGAATTTTGTGCGCCGCATTTTGTGCAAAACATAAAATTAGTTCAAAGTTCAAAATTAAAATCACAAACTTCAGCTTTAAACTTTGAACTATTTGTAATCATACAAGATTTATTTTTTTCAAACAAAAATGAGCGGTAAAATTTTTCTAAAGTTTCGTTTTACACTTCAACCTTTGACAGACATCGTTTATCTTTAAGTTATGTTGTATTTGTCGCAAATTCTCGGTCGTCCGATTTTCGATGCCGAAGGCGAAAAAATTGCCGTCATAAAAGATGTAATTGTGCGCTACGGCGAAGAAGATTATCCACCGGTTATCGGACTTGTGGCGCGTTATCGCCGCCGAAATTTTTTTATGCCGCAATCGAAAATTTCCGCGCTTGATAAAAACGGAGCCGGAATGAATTCGGTAGTGCTTGATTTGCGACCTTTCACTCGTCGGACGGGCGAAGTTTTATTGGCGAAAGACGTTTTGGATAATCAGTTAATAGATGTTGACGGCAAGCGCGTCGTGCGTGTCAACGACGTGCAGATTATCGAAGTTGGAACGCGCTGGCGCGTAACCGGCGCGGATGTCAGCCTTCAGGGATTTTTGCGTCGTTTGATGCCCGCCGGTTTTTATGGCAGCAGTCGCATTGTCGAAGTGCTTGACTGGGCGGATGTCGGCTATTTGGCAACCGATAAATCAAGCGTCGCCGTGCAGTTAAAATCTTCAAAAGACAAACTTTCGCGGCTTCATCCGGTTGAAATCGCACAGCTTGCTGAAACCTTGTCGCCGATTCACCGCACGGAAATCGTCGAATCTCTTGACAACGAAATCGCCGCCGACACTTTAGAGGAAATGTCCACGGAAAACCAAGCGCGAATTCTCGAAGAAATGGACGGAGAGCGTGCCGCCGATCTTTTGGAAGAAATGTCGCCGGACGACGCGGTTGACGTACTGGGCGAAATGGACGAAGAAAGGGCGCAGGAACTTTTTGATTTGATGGAAGAAGAAGAAAAAGCCGACGTTGCCGAGCTTCTTCCTTTCGACAAAGACACGGCGGGCGGTTTGATGACGACGGAATTTGTTACGCTTCCGAAAGATTTAACTGTCAGCCAAGCGATTGCGCGTCTGCGCGATATGGCGGAAACGCCAAATATGATTTATTACCTTTACATTGTCGAAGAAGAAAATTCTTGGAAACTTTCCGGGCTGATTTCTCTGCGGAGTCTGATTTTAGCCGACCCGACTTTTCAGCTTTCACAGGTGATGCGCGATAAATTTCAGTTCGCGCACCCAAATGACGACGCGGAAGAAGTTGCCCAGACAATCGCCGAATATAATCTTCTTGCTTTGCCCGTGATTGACGATTTGGGCGAAATTGCCGGAATCGTAACGGTTGACGATGCAATGGAAATTCTACTGCCGAAAAATTTGAACAATCGTTTGCCAAGACTTTTTCGTTAGTTTGTCTGAAACTTTCAGTCTAAAATTAAAATTTAAACATCTCAGATTTGGGAAATAATTTTTGTCAAAGCGAAACATAATAAGTTTGAGGCTCGTAAAAACAGCACAACTTGTCATTGAAACAATTGGTTATTAAACTTATTGCTTCGATATTTTTTAAATTTTAAGGAGTAAAAATC